>ERZ650918.222-NODE-222-length-66841-cov-11.318330_pt1 | contig 66841 bp, 58 predicted proteins | sample MGYA00514758_ERZ650918 | MGnify/ENA metagenome assembly ERZ650918 | reverse complement strand
TAAACAGCCAATCCAAGTCTACGTCTGTACTCCATAGGACTCATGTATCCTAATGGAGTATTAATAAGGTATTGTGTCCAAATTGAGAGTTTGTTTTGGGGAATGCTTGAAGCTGACGGGATATTCTTGTTTAAATTGTCGTTGTATGTTATAAATAAATCACAAGTATAACAACACGTAACAAGGAGAAAACCAACATGTACGATTATTTAATAGTAGGCGCCGGTCTCTACGGTGCCGTATTCGCCCATGAGGCGAAGAAAGCGGGCAAGAAGGTTCTGGTGATTGACCGCCGCCCGAATATTGCAGGAAATGTGTATACAGAGCCGATGGAGGGCATCCAGGTTCACAAGTATGGCGCGCATATTTTCCATACGAATAATAAAGAGGTCTGGAGTTATGTGAACCAGTTCGCGGAGTTTAACCGTTTTACAAACTCCCCGGTGGCGAATTACCACGGCGAGCTGTATTCCCTGCCGTTCAATATGTATACGTTCAACAAGATGTGGGGGGTCGTGACTCCGCAGGAGGCAGCGGCGAAGATCGAGGAACAGCGCAAGGCAGCAGGCATCACCGAGCCGAAGAACCTGGAAGAGCAGGCGATCAGCCTGGTTGGTACGGATATTTATGAGAAGCTGATCAAGGGATATACACAGAAGCAGTGGGGAAGAGAGTGCAAGGATCTTCCGTCCTTTATCATCAAGCGTCTTCCGGTTCGTCTGACCTTTGACAACAACTATTTTAACGCCCTGTATCAGGGAATCCCGGTTGGCGGCTATACGAAGATGGTTGCCAATATGCTGGACGGCATCGAGGTTCGCCTGGAAGAGGATTATTTTGAGAATAAGGCTGATTGGGATGCGATGGCAAAGAAAGTAGTTTACACCGGCGCGATCGATGCGTATTTTGAGTATTCGCTGGGCGTTCTGGAGTATCGTTCTGTGCGCTTTGATACCGAAGTGCTGGATATCCCGAATTTCCAGGGCAATGCGGCAGTGAACTATACAGATGCGGAGACTCCGTGGACGCGTATTATCGAGCATAAATGGTTTGAGTTTGGCAAGGATGCGGATGGCAATGATCTGCCAAAGACGGTTATCAGCCGTGAGTACAGTTCTGAGTGGAAGTTAGGCGATGAGCCGTATTATCCGGTCAATGATGCGAAGAATGGTGCGCTGTATGAGAAGTACAAAGAGCTGGCCAAGAAGGAAGAGAAGGTAATCTTTGGCGGACGTCTGGGCGAGTATAAGTATTATGATATGGATGCGGTGATTGCTTCGGCGTTGGAGCTGGTGAAGAAAGAGCTGTAGGAGAATTTTTGATTTTTATTCGGATCGGCGGATGGTTTCGGAATCATGGATTAGATGGGAAGCTACCTGCTGATTCAGATAAAATGGTGAAATGAAAATTGCAAAATTTAGTATTTCAAAAATAAAGCATAATAAAACATCTTGAATACAGATAAAAGATATGCTATAGTAGAAATAGGAAAGCCAGAGACATACGGTCTGCCGAAATGAAACAGCTAATCTCTTATGAGACCAGCCGCCCCTATTGCAGTAGTGGCGGCTATTTTCTTCTCGTGAAGATTGTATAACACAATCCTACGAGAGCGACAATGAATATTCCAGACTGAATTAAATCCGAATATGTAATATACATTGTTATCGCCCTCCTTTCTGTCATTGGTATGACGAGATGCTGGAGGGGAAGCCCTCCAAAAGTAGGGGGCAGGTCGCCTTTCATATGCTCTGACTTTCCATAATTTTAATTTATCATAATTATAATGTGAGATCAATAAAAAACACATCTAAACTGTGCAAATGATATTTTTGAAAATGCATAAACTATGCACGTCATTGATTCGGCATCAATTTTTCCAAATCCTCCATCATTCTCCCCAAATCCCGTTCCACCACCTCATACACCAGCACATCCGGCTTATTTTCGTTCAAAAATTCCGGCTCGAATGCCTGCCAGTGATAGAAATCGGTATGCGCGAAGTATTTCGGCAGTCCTGCTAACAGGGCGGTTCCGAAGGAGTCACGGTAGATCGTGATGCGTCGCGGGTCGGGCGCCTGGTCTGCTGAGATGTGGGCGATGTTGCCATTGTCGGAGGCGCTGTCGTAGTGGATGGTTATATTGTTTCGGTACCCGGATACATCTGCTTTGGTATCGTCGCACATGGATTCTGGCATGTGGAACAGGTTTGCCAGATCGCCCGGATCGCGCGGCTCATAGGTGACAGTGACGTCCTCGATCGGCGTGGAGGTGCCGCCAGCGGCGTCAATGATCTGCCCGGAGACGAGAAATCCGGCAGCATCGTTCCAGTGGGTGTCGGTTTTGAAATACCACTGATAGTCCCGGCGGTTTTTGAGCTCCGGGTATGGATTGACAACTGGGACATTTGTGTGTATTTCCAGATAATCGAGCAGTTCACTGCGGCGGGTAGGTCCGTCTGGTGCGGTGAAGCCGTCCGGGAGGAATTCGCTGTATACGCCTTCTTTATTGGGCGCACACAGGAAGATAAATTCGGTGCCTTTTTCTTTCCAGGCATCATGGATGGTCTGGAGTTTGTCTGCCAGCATCTGGAGCTCCCCGGCGGAAAAACGGTTGGTGCCGAGGAAGTCTTCGACGGAGCTTCCGAGCGTGTAAAAGTACCAGCCGTCTTTTCCGGTGATGACGTCCTGCGAGTCTCCAAACTGAAATAAGGAGAGGTTTAAGCGGGCGTTCAGGCTTAAGAAGCGGTTGCGGAACGCCGCGTGATCGTTGATCCAGTCCTCAACACCGGATGGAAAGGTATCGATGGTTTCCAGCGACAGAGTTGGAAATGCCGCCAGACTGCGGTTTTCGCCGGTGCCCTCATCGGCTGTGGTTTTCAGGATAGGAAACAGCAGGTTGGGGGAGAGGATGCAGGCGAAGAAGACTGCGATCATGATATGAGTGCGTTTCATAGGATAAAGTCCTCAATTCATAAATTTTTATTCATTTCTTGAATTTTCCGTAGTGTTTATGGTTTCATTGATAGCATTTTCGGAAGATTCGCCGTTTACCTCTTTTTGAATAGTAGCTTCTTCCGGTATATTTGTTTTTTTCAGTTCATCGTCCTTTTTCGGCTTTTCAGCCGCTTCGGAAGCATCGGTTTCTTCTATTATTTCTGCGTTCTCCACCGCCTTCTCCGTCGTTTTCTCCACCAAATCAAACGTTACCTGCGCCTTAAACAGATCCCCATCGATATACAAACTAAACTGCCCGTTCTGCAATTCCGTCAGATCTTTGGCGATCGATAGTCCCAGACCGCTTCCCTCGGTGGTGCGGGCGACGTCGCCGCGCACGAAACGTTCGGTCAGCTCGTCGGCACGGATGTTGAGCGGATTGGCAGATATATTTTTGATGGTGAAGACTGCCTGGCCAGCAGTACCGGTTCCTGGATTTCCGGGAACGCGGGCAAGGTCTACGTAGACGCGGCTGCCCTCCATCGCATATTTGCAGACATTGTTGTACAGGTTTTCAAGTACGCGCCACAGGCGGCGTCCATCGGCGCGGATCATCAGCGGTTCCCGCGGGGCATTGATGATGAGCTGCAGATGTCTGGCATCCAGTTTTTCTTCAAATTCGCCGTTGGTCTGAAATGCCATCTGGACGAGGTCAATGTCGGTAAATTCAAGCTTTACATTGCCGGAGCTGGCTTTCGATGCCTCGACCAGATCTTCTATCAGTGTTTTCAGACGCTGGGATTTTTGATCGAGCACGTCCAGATAGGCATTGAGCCGCGCATCTTCAATATGTTCCCGCTTCATGAGATTTACATAATTTATAATCGAGGTTAATGGCGTCTTGATGTCGTGGGAGACGTTGGTAATCAGGTTGGTTTTTAAGCGTTCGCTCTTCATTTTTTCCTGAAGGGCGGTCTCAAGGCCGGAGCTGATGTTGTTGAGTCCCTCTGCCAGCGTGAGCTCCGGACCGTCAAATTCATCGAGATCAAGCTGATAGCTGGTCTCCCCGGCGGAGAGCTGGCGGACGGCATCGCGGATGGATTCCTGTTCGCTTGCCTGCCGGAACAGTATGTAAAAGATCCACAGGTTAAACAGCAGAAATACCAGCACAGTCAGACCTGTCAGCAGGTAAACAACGTATAAATTTGCATACACGCGGTCCCAGAAATACCAGGCAAGGCTGATAAGCGCTGTGTTGATTGCAAGATAGAGAACAAATCCGATGCCTAGGCGGCTGCGGAAGTTCTGCCGTGTTTTGAGGATCAACATTTTCTTCTGAATCCGGCAGATCAGGCTGGAGGTCCACAGGGTACCGGCGCGGTAGCGGCGCAGGAGGCTGAAAAAGAGCAGCAGTCCGCCCAGATACAGGACCAGCGCCTGCAGGCTGTGATCGGAGAAGTACCAATACTGCGATGGAATGACCAGATGCAGGATGCGGATGAGAATCAGGTCGCTCACAACCAGGGCAATGGCGGTCATGGCGGCAAAAAAGACGATGCCGGTTTCGGTGCCGCTCTTGTCGAAGCCGTGCAGTGTCACGTCGAAGCTGCGGTAACTCTGGTAGCCGGACACCCGGAACAGAAACAGGAAGCTTAAAAGCAGTCCGATCGTTGCAAAGATTGTCAGTGCAAATCCGGTCAGATACAGGTGCTGTCGGTGCAGGTATACGGTATGCGCGCGCGCGTAAAGGTCAGTGACTGGATAATTTGTATCGATTCCGATCAGCAGATAATAGTCGCTGCCGGTGTACGGATTATTGGATGCCAGTGCGGAAATGCTGCTGAGCGGGATCGCTTTCATATTGGTGTCGTAGAAAACGGAATTGCCCGGCAGGTACGCGTAGCGCCCGTATTCCTTGACATTTTCCGGTGTCAGGGAATTGGTGTTTGTAAACTGGGTTGTTTCGCTTTGATCCGAATCGGGCTCTGTGTACTGGATTTTAAAATGCAGGTTGGATGGATTGGCGACGAAACGGTTATACACTGTGTAATAACGATGCAGTGTGTCCATGATCTCGACCGCCGCATCCTCCAATGTGCTGCGTTTCCGGCTGGCAGAACGGTAGCTGTAGATTCGCTGCGGCTCTTGAACCGACCATTCGACGTAGCCTTCGCGGCTCTTGACGCCGTCTGCCGGTTCAGAAACCTTCTGGCAGTTAAAGTCGTCGTCGAGCTGGTACCCCATGGATTCCAGATAGGAAATCAGGGAGGACAGGGAGAAATTTTCGGTCTCGCTTGGTCCAAAGGTCATTTTGAGCATCCGGCGCGAGAGGTCGATCGAGCTGTCGGCACCGAAAACGTCCTGATATTCCATATATAGGAAGATATCGTTCAGATCGTTATTAAATTGTGTGTTAAATTCCGCGGTGTCCTCATAAGGAATCGAGCCAATGCCGATCAGCCCCAGCCCGAAATTTCCATTGATATACATGAGGCTGATACCGATGAGTCCCAGAATCAGGAAAAACAGATGCGCGAGGCTGGCGCTCCATTTCTGGATCTGCATCGGAATATGTGAGAGTTTTGTCATAAATTTTGCAACTCCTAACTTCTGTTAGATGGATGATTCACATTTTTACTGCTTCTCAATTTTATATCCAACACCCCAGACAACCTTTAGATAGCGCGGCTCCCTCGGGTTAATTTCGATCTTTTCGCGGATATGGCGGATATGAACCGCAACTGTATTGTCCGCGCCGATCGCCTCCTCATTCCAGATCGCCTCGTAGATCTGGTCGATGGAGAAGACTTTTCCGGCGTTTTTAACGAGCAGAAGCAGGATGTTGTACTCGATCGGTGTCAGCTTGATGAGTTCGCCGTCCACGGTTACTTCCTTATTTTCATCGTTGATCTGCAAGCCGCCGCATTTGAATACGTGGTTGCCCATCTGATTGTTCATATTTCCCAGCTGCGTGTAGCGGCGGAGCTGAGATTTCACGCGGGCGACCAGTTCCAGTGGGTTAAAGGGCTTCGTGATATAATCATCCGCCCCGATATTTAAACCCAGAATCTTGTCCGCATCCTCAGACTTCGCGGAAAGAATAATGATCGGGATGCTGCTGGTCTCACGCACCTTCAGTGTCGTCCGGATTCCATCTAACCCCGGCATCATAACATCCAGAATCATCAAATTCACGGTGTGCGTTTTTAAAAGCTCCAGTGCCTCCGCGCCGTCATATGCCTTGATAACCTCAAATCCCTCACCGGTTAAGTATATGTCAATCGCTTCTACGATCTGTTTGTCATCGTCACATACAAGAATACTCTGCATAGCAACTCCTCCTTTTAATAGGGTAATATATAGATAATATAGTATACAAATTTCTGTATAGATACAATAAAGATACCTATATCTTATAATTATACAACGAAAAAGAAAACCGCGGTATCCTAATTTTTATGTATTTCAAGTGATGCGTATTTCAGGAGAAGAGCCGCCCCCAATCTGTAGGAAACATCACTCGCGCCGACACTTAGCGAGGTTTTTTCGAGCTTAGTGTCCGCTGCAGCGAGTGCAAGAGCGAGAGCGTTTTCCGGAAGATTGGGGGCGGCTCTTCTCTGTCCGGGTTGCGTCTTCTCACCAGAATCCTGCCGTTCATTTACAAGTTATCCTTGACAAACCCCAGATTCTCCGCTACACTCTAAATTAATTTGAATATCAAACCATTTGAAATTAAAACTATCTTTTATAGAAGAAGCGGAGTTAAACGAGAAAATGACAGCTAGAATCATTGGAATCGGCGCGTATGCGCCGGAGCAGGTTGTGACGAATCAGGATTTGACGAAATTTCTTGATACAAATGATGCCTGGATCCGGGAACGGACGGGTATTGGAGCCAGACATATCTCGACGAGCGAGGGAACCTCGGCGTTGGCGACAGAGGCGGCGAAGCGCGCGATCGCGGACGCGGGCATTTCTCCGGAGGAGATTGAGATCGTGATCGTGGCGACGTCTTCCCCGGATCGGGCGTTCCCGAGTGCGGCGGCGGATGTACAGGGAGCCATCGGGGCGAAACATGCGGTGGCGTTTGACATCACGGCGGCATGTTCCGGATTTATTTACGCCTTACATATTGTGCAGGGATTTATTCAGGCGGGCATCTATAAGACGGCGCTGATCATCGGTGCGGAGACACTGAGCAAGGTGTTAGACTGGACGGACCGCAGTTCCTGCATCCTGTTTGGCGATGGCGCGGGCGCGGCGGTTGTCCGGGCGGACGAGACGGGTGTGGTGAAGACGCTGGTCGGCAGCGACGGAACGAAGAACGACGTTCTGTACTGCCAGGCGAGAAGTCTTGAAAACTGTCTGACGGGCGGCAAGCCGGAGCTTGGTTTTATGCAGATGGACGGTCAGGAAGTCTTCAAGTTTGCGGTGAAGAAGGTACCGGAGATTGTGAATGCGATTCTGGAGGAGACCGGAACGGACCGCGAGGCGGTACAGCATTATCTGCTGCATCAGGCGAATATCCGGATTCTGGAAGCGGCGTCGCGCCGTCTGAAGGTTCCGATGGACAAGATTCCGGTCAATATCGAGCGCTACGGCAATACGTCGGCGGCTTCGATTCCGATTCTCTTGGATGAAATGCACCGGGACGGACGCTTAAAACGCGGCGATACGCTGGTGATGGCAGGTTTTGGCGCGGGTCTTACCTGGGGCGCGGCATTGATGACCTGGTAGGTGCCTGGAGAAGCAAAAAAATATATAGTAAAACTAATGTACATTATCCCATTTTTTGATAAAATATAAGAACAGTGATTGCATTTTTGCGGTCACAAAAAGAAAATTCATTTAAAAAGGAGATTGAAACGATGTTAGAGAAAATGAAAGAAATTATTGCAGAGCAGCTGAGCGTAGACGCAGATTCCATTACCGAGGCTTCCTCTTTCAAGGATGATCTGGGTGCTGATTCTCTGGATCTGTTTGAGCTGGTTATGGCTCTGGAGGACGAGTACTCCGTAGAGATCCCGGCTGAGGATCTGCAGAACCTGGCAACGGTAGGCGATGTTATGAACTACTTAAAAGAAAAAGGTGTAGAGGCATAATGAAAACAAAGATCACAGAAATGTTGGGGATTGAATACCCGATTATTCAGGGCGGCATGGCATGGGTGGCAGAACATCATCTGGCAGCAGCCGTTTCTGAAGCTGGCGGTCTGGGCTTAATTGGCGGCGCCAATGCACCAGGTGAGGTTGTCCGCGAGGAGATCCGCAAGGCGAGAGAGCTGACAAAGAAGCCGTTTGGTGTCAATGTCATGCTGATGAGCCCGTATGCGGATGACGTGGCAAAGGTAGTTGTGGAAGAAGGCATCAAGGTCGTAACGACCGGTGCCGGTATTCCAGGCAAATACATGGGCATGTGGAAGGAAGCCGGCATTAAGGTGATTCCGGTTGTTGCTTCGGTTGCACAGGCACGTCTGATGGAGAAAAGCGGCGCAGATGCAGTCGTTGCAGAAGGCATGGAGTCCGGTGGACACATCGGCGAGGCGACGACGATGACACTCGTTCCGCAGGTAGTCGATGCGGTTTCGATTCCGGTGATTGCAGCCGGAGGTATCGCAGATGGACGCGGCATTGCGGCGGCATTTATGCTGGGCGCAGAGGCAGTCCAGATGGGAACCCGCTTCGTCGTGTCGAAGGAATCCATCGTAAGCCAGGCTTACAAGGACAGAGTCATCAAGGCGAAAGACATTGATTCGACCGTAACCGGTATGAGTCACGGACATCCGATCCGCTGTCTTAGAAATAAGATGACGAGAGAGTATCTGAAGCTGGAAAAAGAGGGACGCCCGTTCGAGGAACTGGAGTATTTAACACTTGGAACGCTTCGGAAGGCAGTCATGGAAGGTGACGTGGACAACGGAACCGTGATGGCTGGACAGATTGCAGGTATGGTGAAGAAAGAGCAGACCTGCAAGGAAATGATTGAAGAAATGATGGCCCAGGCGGAGGCGCTTTTGGGCAGAAAGTAGAGAGTGAGTGTAACGCTATGAGCAAAATTGCATTTATTTTTCCGGGTCAGGGCGCACAGACCACTGGCATGGGACAGGATTTTTATCAGGAAACGGAAACGGGACGCGGGATGTTTGAGAAAGCAAGTGAGATCCTTGGATTTTCAATGACCGATCTTTGCTTTGATCCAGAGCAGACGGACCGTCTGAATATCACGGAGTATACGCAGCCGGCGATGGTAACCGCCAGCCTTGCGATGATGCGTGTATTCATGGAACGTACCGGAATCCGCCCGGATGTGGCTGCGGGTCTGAGCCTGGGAGAATATCCTGCAATGGCAGCTGCAGGCGTTATGTCTGACGAAGATGCCATCCGTACCGTACGGCAGAGAGGTATCCTGATGCAGGGCGAAGTCCCGGTTGGTCAGGGTGCCATGTCTGCTGTACTGGCGATGGATGCAGAGAAGATTGAAGAGGTGATTGCGCCGATCGACGGCGTGCAGATTGCCAACTACAACTGTCCGGGACAGATCGTTATCTCCGGTAAGACAGAGGCGGTTGCCGAGGCAGGAGAGAAATTGAAGGAAGCGGGCGCAAAACGCGTTCTTCCGTTAAAGGTAAGCGGACCGTTTCATTCCAAGATGTTAGTGGGAGCTGGCGAGAAGCTTGGAAAGGTACTCGATACCGTTGAGATCCATACACCGGAGATTCCGTATATTGCGAATGTGACGGCAGATTATGTGACCGATGCAGCCGATGTAAAGCCGCTTCTGATGAAGCAGGTTTCTTCCTCCGTCCGCTGGGAGCAGACGATTCGGAAGATGTTGGCAGACGGTGTGGATACATTTATTGAGATCGGACCGGGCAAGACCCTGACTGGTTTCATGCGTAAAATCGACAAAAACGCGAAGGCGTTCAATATAGAGAAACTGGAAGATATCGACAAAGTAAAGGAGGCGCTTGGATGTTAAATGGAAAAGTAGCAGTTGTGACAGGTGCCAGCCGCGGCATTGGCCGTCAGATCGCTATTTCGATGGCGAAAGAGGGCGCTGTGGTGATCGTCAATTATAATGGCTCTGCGGCAAAGGCAGAGGACGTTGTGAAGGAAATTACCGAGGCAGGCGGACAGGCGGAAGCCGTTCAGTGCAATGTATCGGATTACAGCGCGGCAGAGGCGTTCTTAAAGGACATTATCAGCCGCTATAAGAGAATTGATATTCTGGTAAACAATGCGGGTATCACCCGTGACAATCTTCTGATGAAGATGAGCGAGGAAGAGTTTGATGCTGTTATCGATACGAACTTAAAGGGCGCATTTAACTGCATTAAGCACGTATCCCGCCAGATGTTAAAGCAGAAGGGCGGACGCATCATCAATATTTCCTCCGTTTCCGGCGTGATGGGAAATGCAGGACAGGCAAATTACTGTGCGTCCAAGGCGGGCGTGATCGGACTGACTAAATCCGTGGCAAGGGAGATTGGAAGCCGTGGTATCACGGTCAACGCGATTGCACCGGGATTTATTGATACGGAAATGACCGCCGTTCTTCCGGACGATGTGAAGAAGGCGATGGGCGAGCAGATTCCGTTAAAACGTTTCGGTACGACCGAGGATGTAGCGCAGGCAGCCGTATTTCTGGCTTCTGACCGCGCAGCCTACATCACAGGACAGGTTCTGTGCGTGGACGGCGGAATGGCGATGTAGGGAAAAGGTGCTTTACAGATAGGCACTTTTGGAACCGAAAGTGGCGTACGATAACGTAGTAGCAGCAGATTTTGCCGATTTGGAATGCGAAGCATCGGCAAAATCGTGTCGCAGTTTGCACAACGTGTGAACTGTGACGATAGAAAGGCAGGTTTTTAGATGGGAAATAAGACACGTGTAGTAGTAACCGGTCTGGGAGCGATCACTCCGATTGGAAATGACGTAGCAAGCTTCTGGCAGGGATTAAAGGATAAAAAAGTCGGTATCGCGCCGATCACATATTTTGATACAACCGATTATAAGGCAAAGCTGGCAGGCGAGGTGAAGGATTTTGATCCGAAGAAATACATGGATCCGAAGGCAGCGAGACGTATGGAGCCGTTTTCCCAGTATGCGGTAGCGGCAGCCGGTGAGGCGATCGCACAGGCGGGTCTGGATATGGAAAAAGAGGATCCGTTCCGCGTGGGAACCAGCATCGGTTCCGGTATCGGAAGCTTACAGGCGATGGAACGTGAGCACAAAAAAATGCTGGAAAAAGGACCGAACCGCGTGAACCCGCTGCTCGTTCCGATGATGATCAGCAACATGGCAGTCGGCAATGTGGCAATGCATTATGGTTTAAAGGGCAAATCCATCAACGTGGTAACTGCCTGTGCGACCGGTACGAACTCTATCGGTGAGGCGTTCCGCTCGATCCAGTACGGCGAGGCAGACGTGATGGTAGCCGGTGGTACCGAGTCTGCGATCACACCGCTCGGTATGGCAGGTTTCGCGGCTCTGACGGCTCTTTCTACCAATGATGACCCGGAGACGGCATCCCGTCCGTTTGATAAGGACCGCGATGGTTTCGTCATGGGCGAGGGCGCTGGTATCGTAGTTCTGGAGTCCTTAGAGCACGCGCAGAAGCGTGGCGCAAAGATTCTGGCAGAGGTAGTCGGCTACGGCGGAAGCAACGATGCATTCCACATCACTTCCCCGGCAGAGGATGGAAGCGGCGCAGCGTATGCGATGGAGATGGCGCTCAAGGATGCAGGTATCGCACCGGAGAAGATTGATTACATCAATGCACATGGAACCAGTACACACCATAACGATCTCTTCGAGACGATGGCAGTGAAAAAAGCGCTGGGCGACCACGCTTACAAGGTAAAAATTAACTCCACTAAGTCGATGATTGGACATCTTTTAGGTGCAGCGGGCGGTGTTGAGTTTATCGCCTGCGTGAAATCCATTGAGGATGGATTTGTACACGCAACCGCAGGTTTAAAAGAGGCAGGCGAGGGCTGCGATCTGGATTACATGATGGGCGAGGGTGTTCCGATGGATATCCACTATGCCCTGACCAACTCCCTGGGATTTGGTGGTGTCAATGCCAGCCTGGTAATCAAGAAATTTGAGGACTAAATATAATTTGAGGACGTTTTTGTGTGGATGATTGAATGATTGGAAGCAGCGCACTGGAGCTGGCGGAAGAGACTTGCAGCATACAAAAATGATGTCTGGGAAAGCGAAAGAGGTAACTGAAATTATGATGGGAATTAAAGAGATCCAGGAGATCATCCCGCACCGTCATCCGTTTCTTTTGATCGACTGTATCGAGGAAGTGACACCGGGCGAGGGTGCGGTTGGATATAAAAATGTAACATACAACGAGCCGTGGTTTGCAGGTCATTTTCCGCAGGAGCCGGTCATGCCGGGCGTCCTGATCGTGGAGGCGCTGGCGCAGGTCGGCGCGGTTGCGATTTTAAGTGAAGAAGGAAATAAGGGCAGGACGGCATATTTCGGGGCAATCAACAACGCAAAATTCAAGAAAAAGGTAGTTCCGGGCGACAAGTTAAAGCTGGAGTGCCATATCATCAAGAGAAAAGGACCGGTCGGCATCGGAAGTGCGACGGCAACCGTCGATGGCAAGCTGGCTGTTTCCGCAGAGCTGACGTTTATGATTGGCTAATAAGTGAGGTTGAATAAGAGATGTTTAAAAATCTGTTTAAGAAATCGTATACTTCGATCAATACAAACGACCACGGTTCTGCCGGCGTAAGCCGTGCGGAGAGCGCGAAAGCAGATAAAAGGGCGGCAGAGGCAGCACAGGAAAAACCGGAGAAGATTCCGAGCCGTCCGACGGCGATGACGCCGGAAAGTCTGCGTTCTTTATGGCGTAAGTGTAATAAATGTGAGAAACCAATTCTGGTGCAGGATGTCAAGGACAACCTGTATGTGTGCCCGCGCTGCGGCGGATATTTCCGGATGCATGCGTACCGCCGGATTGAGATGCTGATCGATGAAGGTACCTTTGAAGAGTGGGATAAGGAGATGTCTGTGGTCAATCCGCTTGCATTCCCGGGCTATGAGGGCAAGGTTGAGGCAGCCAGAGAGAAAACCGAGTTAAATGAGGCGGTTGTCACTGGTAAAGGAAAGATTCACGGTTATGAGACTGTGATCGCGGTCTGCGACTCCCGTTTCCTGATGAGCAGCATGGGTCACAACATGGGAGAGAAGATTGCCCGTGCGGTAGAGCGTGCGACCGAGGAACGGCTTCCGGTTATCATCTACGCGGCTTCCGGCGGCGCGAGAATGCAGGAGGGCATGATCTCCCTGATGCAGATGGCGAAAACTTCCGCAGCCTTAAAACGTCATTCCGAGGCGGGACTTCTCTACATAAGCTTTATGACGGATCCGACCACCGGCGGCGTAACGGCAAGCTTTGCGTCCCTGGGCGATATCATCCTGGCAGAGCCGGGAGCGCTGATTGGATTTGCGGGTCCGCGTGTCATCGAGCAGACGATCGGCCAGAAGCTCCCGGAGGGCTTCCAGAGAGCCGAGTTCCAGCTGACACACGGTTTTGTGGATCAGATCGTGGAAAGAAAAGATCAGAAGCGTGTTCTGGGACAGATTTTGAAGCTTCACAGCCAGGAGCATGGCTGGGAGAAATGGAACGACGAGGCGGAGAACCACACAGAAGCGGCATCTGCATCTAGGGCAGAAAAAGCAGCTTCTGTGGAAGAAGGCAAGTTAAAGAGCCGGAAAGCACCGTTCTCCGGTATCATGCGCCAGAAGACCTTAAATAAGATCGCAGGTCGAGAGAGAGACGCCTGGGAGGCAGTACGCCAGTCCCGTAGCGCCGGACGTCTGAACGCCAGCGATTATATCCGGATCCTGTTTGACGATTTTACTGAGTTCCACGGCGACCGGTATTATGGCGATGATATGGCGGTCATCGGCGGTGTGGCATCTTTCTATGGAATGCCGGTCACGGTCATTGGACAGGAGAGAGGTAAATCCCCGAAAGACAGCATGAAGCACAACTTCGGCATGCCGTCTCCGGAAGGATACAGAAAGGCGCTCCGTCTGATGAAACAGGCGGCGAAATTTAACCGTCCGATCATCTGTTTTGTCGATACGCCAGGTGCATTCCCGGGTATGGAGGCAGAGGAGAGAGGCCAGGGCGAGGCGATTGCCCGCAACCTCTTTGAAATGTCGGATATGAAGGTGCCGATTCTGGCGATTATCACTGGTCAGGGCGGCAGCGGCGGCGCACTGGCGCTGGCGGTTTCCAACGAGGTATGGATGATGGAGAATGCGACCTACTCGATCCTTTCTCCGGAGGGCTTTGCTTCGATTCTGTGGAAAGATGCCAAGAGAGCCAGCGAGGCGGCGAAGGTCATGAAGATGACGGCAGAGGATCTGTATGAGCTTGGCATGATCGAGCGCATTATCTGCGAGGATGAGCCGGCAACCGATGACAACATCGAGGAGATCGGACGCATCATCGATCGCCATATGCGTGAGTTCTTCCAGTCCTGCGCGGAAAAGACACCGGATGAGATCGCGGAGCAGCGGTATGAACGTTTTAGAAAAATCTAAAAAATAGATATTGAAAGGGGGTTGCCGCGCGGCGGTCCCCTTTGTGAATATAGGAGATCGTATGAGTACAATTTTATCACAGTTAAAACCGCTGAAAATTGGTGATCTGACGGCGAAGCTTCCGATCATCCAGGGCGGTATGGGGGTTGGCATCAGCCTGTCCTCGCTGGCAGGAGCCGTGGCGGGGGCTGGCGGCATCGGCATTATTTCCACTGCCCAGATCGGTTTCCGGGAGCCGGATTTTGCCGAACATCCGCAGGAGGCGAACCTGCGCGCGATCGGTTCAGAGTTACAGAAGGCGCGCGCGATCGCGAAGGGCGGCATCGTGGGCTTTAATATCATGGTGGCAACGAAAAACTATGCGGAGTACGTTAAAACGGCGGTCAAGGCGGGCGCTGACCTGATCATATCGGGCGCAGGGCTTCCTGTTTCCCTGCCGGAGTATGTGAAAGGGACGGCGACGAAGATTGCGCCGATCGTTTCCTCCGTTAAGGCGGCGACGGTCATCTGTCGGATGTGGGACCGCAAGTACCAGACCGCACCGGATCTGGTGGTCGTTGAGGGACCGCTGGCGGGCGGACATCTGGGATTTGACCGTGAGAAGCTGACCGAGCTGGAGGTAGACACGCCGCACGCAGCCGAGACATTCCATCAGGCGGAATATGACGAGGAAGTGCGGGGAATTATCGCGCTGGTTAAAAAATACGCGCAGAAATATGGCAAATCGATTCCGGTTGTGACGGCTGGCGGCATCTACGACCATGCGGATGTGATGCACCAGATGGAGCTTGGCGCGGACGGCGTGCAGGTGGCAACCCGTTTTGTGACAACCGAGGAATGCGATGCACCGATGGCATATAAGCAGGCATATCTGGATGCGAAGGAAGAGGACATCGTGATTGTCAAAAGTCCGGTCGGCATGCCGGGACGTGCGATCAAGAATGCGTTCTTAAAAGAACTGGAAAAAGGAAGACAGGCAGTGACACACTGTTACCAGTGTCTGGAACACTGTGATCCGGCGAAGATCCCATACTGCATCACGCAGGCACTCGTCAATGCCGCCCGCGGTGATGAAGATCATGCGTTGATTTTCTGCGGCGGAAACGCGTGGAGAGCAGAGAAAATCGAGACGGTTGAGGGCGTGATGCGGGCGCTGTGCGAAGGGTAGGATAGATCTTGGCACCATAGATTTTGGCAGAGTTCAGGGATAAGCCAAGATGAAACTTGCAAATAGTTTGATATAAGATGCAAAAATATAAAAAGAGGGTTTGCAAAATGCAGCCCTCTTTTTATATTTATCTTAAAAATCATCCCCTAAAACGATTCAAACAAGCATAAATCTCCTGCACGCGCGGCATTGCCAGTCCCATGGCGGCATATGAAGCATCGCTGAACACAGAGAGCCCGTCTGCTTCATAGGATTTTAAGAGTGTGGCAACCGTTTCCTGTACGGTGCAGCGCTCCAGAAGCCCTTTTTCCAGGCAGTAGCGCATCATCTGGGCAAGTGCGGCGGTCTGCTCGCTGTCGGCAAGCTGTTCGACGAAGCGCAGATCGACCGGCTCTTTGGCAACCTGGAAAGAGTGTTTGTCGTGGACACGGACTTTGATACGCGTGTTCCGGTCGGAATTTCGGTCAGTTTCGCGGCGTCCTCCGCGACCGCGTTCAAAGCGTCCTGCATCGGAGGCGCTGCCGACGCGATTGCCAAACCGTCCGGAACGACCGCTGTTTTCGCCCTCTTCCTGAGATTCACCGCCAGCTTCTGCGCGGCTGTCGCCAAAATTCAGCGCCATCGCGCCCACAGCCCGTCCTGTTCCGTCAGCCGCCAGCTTCCGCCCAGCCGTCGGGAGCTTGAACCCAGGAGCCTGGATGGCGGGTTTGGAAACTTCCTGTTCGCAGGCATTTTTTACCATCTCCGTGATATCAAACGGGCGGTATGCATCCATCTGGATGATAGTGTCTGCGATGAAGAAGTAGGCACCGGAGCTTCCGGCTACGAGGACGGTGGAGATGCCTGCCTGCTTGTAGAGATCGCGGGCGCGTTCGATGAACGGGGTGATCGGCTCTTTATCGCGGCTGACGATGCGCTGCATCAGGTCGTCCCGCAGCATGAAGTTGGTAGCGGAGGTGTCCTCGTCGATCAGGAAAGCGCGGGTTCCCGCTTCAATGCTTTCGATCACGGCTGCCGCCTGGGAGGTACTGCCGCTGGCATCGGCGGTGGAAAAGCAGGTGGTGTCTTTTTTGTTCGGCAGATCCCGGATAAAGAGGGAAATATCAACGTGGTTGATGCTGCGTCCATCCTCGGCGCGCAGCTTGACTGCGGTTTCATCGGTGATGACATATTCACGTCCATCCCCTGGAATATGGTTGTAGACGCCGGATTCCAGCGCTTTTAGCAGTGTGGATTTGCCGTGGTAGCCGCCGCCCACGATCAGGGTGATGCCGCGGTGGATTGCCATGCCGGAGATCGGACCGTGTCCCGGAAGATTCAGAGTGATTCTTAAGGAATCCGGGGAATGGAACGCAACACTGCCCTTCATCGGACGGTCGGAGACGCCGGTTTCACGCGGAAGGATCGAGCCGTCTGCGACAAAGGAAACGAGATCCAGGCGTTTTAATTCATTTCGGATAAACTGCTGATCGTCTGCCAGCGTGATGCGTTTTTTGATTTCAGCGGTATTCTGGCGGCGGTAGAAAAAGACGTTTTCGATGCAGCCTGGAAGAAAATCAAAGAAAATCCGGATCAGTTCACCTGAGTTGATGGTGCGCCCGAATGCCGGGAAACCAACCTCAAAACGGGCTGTAATCTCGTTTCTTCCGATCTCGCAGGCGGTCCGGGAGAGAACCTCCTGACCAGGACGGCTGGTGGCGATCAGACCGCTTTTTCCAGAACCTTTTGCCTTGAAAGAAAGACGTCCGATCTCACGGGAAAAACAGCGGAGCAGGTAATCTTCGAGCGCCGTTTTTTTCCACGGCGTATCAAAGAGCTCTGCCGGGAATCCGGCTTTCGTATGGCGGACCTGGACACTGACCTTGGAAGGAGACGCAAACGGGTCACCCTGTACATGGTCGATGGATAAAATATACGTATTAAAATCATAAGCGCCGCGCACGTCCTTGTAAGCCGGATAGCTTTTGTGATCGATGGAGGTGAGGAGACGCTTTAAATCTGCGGATTGTTTCATTCTGAATACCTCGTTTTCATAATATTAAATCATATTTCAATGTCTTCACGGTTTTTGGCAGGAGAATCCATATAAAATGGCCTTTTTCAAAGAATGTCTGTCATGTGAAGCAGATGATAGTTCTTATTTTAAAGATCCAAATTCTGAAATGCAAGCGGAATGGACGAAAAGAAACGATATAATTGTATCTATTGTTACTGGGCACGTATGCGTGAACAGTAACTATCTATTTATGGTGTATGTTTGGCGTCTTTTTATACTTGTCTGAGTATAAAATGTTCTGAGCGTACCATATGACAGCAGGGAGGTAGATGCATGTTAAATGCACTCTGGGCGTTTATGATGCTTACGGGGCTTGGCTGGGCGGCGGCGCATGGGACGCTGGGGGCGGTGACGGAGGGAATGCTTGCAGCGGCGGGGGATGCAGTCTCGCTGGGAATCACGATGCTGGGGGTGATGGCGTTCTGGACGGGAATTTTGGAGATCGGACGGCGGGCGGGGCTGATTGAGCAGTTGTCGGCGGGGATACGGCCGGTGCTTCATTTCCTCTTTCCACGCATTCCAGCGGGTCATCCAGCGCTTTCTTCGATGGCCGCCAATATGATTGCCAATATGCTGGGGCTTGGCTGGGCGGCGACCCCGGCGGGGCTTACGGCGATGAAGGAGCTGGAAGAACTGGAGGAGGAACGGAGAGCGGCGGGGGATCCGGCGGCGGTCACACAGGGAACGGCGAGCGATGAAATGTGTACGTTTCTGGTCGTAAATATTTCATCGCTGCAGCTCATTCCTATCAATATGATTGCCTACCGGAGCCAGTACGGATCGGCGCACCCGCTGGCAGTGGCCGGTCCGGCGTTCCTGGCGACCTGTGTCAGCACGCTGGCAGGAGTGGCGGTGTGCCGCGTGATGTGCAGGAGAAAGCAATATAAATCAATAAAAAAGGGTGGCTGGAAATAGAAAACGTAATTTGGCGTCATGTAGGGGAAAAATTTCACACAAAAAACAAATTTATCCCCTATAATGCCCTTGTTAAAATAAGGGGCTCTGGAAACAGATCCGTTATCATAGAACGCGGATTCAAACCATACATATAAAACAAGTATAGACACGGGAGCCGTCGAATGCGCTGCATCAATTACCTCTCTGAATACCTGGTTCCGGTTGTTTTGTTTTATATCGTTGGGTTTGCGGTGCTTCAGAAACGCCCGGTTTTTGATGATTTTATCGAAGGGGCGCTTGCGGGGCTTAAAACGGTGGCTGGAATCCTGCCGACGCTGGTGGGACTGATGGCGGCGGTCGGCGTGCTTCGGACCTCCGGTTTTCTCGATTTCCTCTCCGGGGTGCTGGCGGGACCGGCGGCATTTCTGCATATACCGGCACAGGTGGTTCCGCTGCTTCTGGTGCGTCTGGTGTCCAGTTCGGCGGCGACGGGGCTGCTCTTAGATATTTTTAAAACGTATGGACCCGATTCGCGGCTCGGCATGATGGTGTCGGTTCTTGAGAGCTGCACGGAGACGGTTTTTTATACGATGAGTGTCTACTATCTGACCGTGCGGATCTCAAAGACGCGATGGACGCTTGCGGGGGCGCTGATTGCAACGTTCGCGGGGCTTGTGGCGAGTATCTTATGTAGTGCTATGGTAACTGTTCACGGGTAGGCACTTTTGGAACCGAAAGTGCCGTAAGAAAACGTGGTGGCAGCAGGAATTTGCCGTATTTAAATGCGAAGCCACGGCAAATTCCGTTACTGGGCACGTGTGCGTGAACAGTAACAAGTGCTATGGTATAAGAGAAGATGTAAGAAATTTGCTAGTTGTCTTGCCGCACAGAATATTGTATAATCGGTAGGGTAAATTGCCGTTTTGCGCGCTGAAACCAAGGATGAGAGGGAAAACTGTGGGAAATTATGAGACGCTGAATGAGCTTCTGGTGACGCTGTTCCGCGATGTGATGGACATAGAACAGAAGGTAATCATTACGCCGGAGTTTAAAGACATCACGAATAACGATATGCATGTGATCGAAGCGATCGGGATTGGTGAACCGAAAAATATGTCATCGATTGCCAGAGAACTGTCCGTTACGGTGGGAACGCTCACGATTGCCATGAACAGCCTGGTCAAAAAAGGCTATGTGGAACGAAGTCGGGGACTCGAGGATCGGCGGGTCGTATATATTTCTCTTTCAGAGCGGGGCAGAAAAGCGTATGGGCATCACGCCCGGTTCCACCGGGAGATGATCGAGAGCCTGACAAGCGATCTGTCGGAAGATGAGATGCAGACGTTAGTAAAGGCGCTGATGAAGCTGAATCAGTGGTTTAGGAGTAAAGATGGGCAGCGGTAAAAAGAATGGATGTAGTCTGCACTGGATGGAAACAGGTGTGAAAGACAAAAACGGTTGCGAAAACCGTGAAGCAACTGCTGCGAGGAGAATACAAGGAGGTACATTATGAAGAAATTTATGGTAATGGCAGCTGGTCTTATGATGGCAGCTGTTCTGGGCGCATGTGCGCCGACGGCAAGAAATACAGGGGAGACCAGCGAACATGGAACTGCCCCGGCGGGTGCGGCGCAGCAGGAGACTGTAGACGGCGTGGCTGAGAAAGAAAGCATGGTGGTAACGGATGCAGATCCGACGGTAACCGTTTGCGTATATTCTGTAAAATCTGATAAGAGCGGCTTAAAACAGAATATGGATGGCATTGACGGCGATGAGCTGGATGCACAGGAACTGCTTGATAAGATGGCAGAGGTGGGCGTCATTGAAGAGGGAATCACCGTGGATAAATTTGAGCAGAAGGACGGCGCCCTGACGCTGGATCTCTCCTCCTTAAAGGAGTCCTCTGACAAGCTGGTTGTCATGGCCATTGCCAATACATTTATCCAGAACTACGAGGCAAAGACGCTGGAGTTGAGCGTAGCAGGCGAGAAGATCGGCGACGGTCCGATGAGCTTTGAGAAGAATTACAAGAAAGTAAACTAAAGCATGAAAATGCGAAAAGAGCGGGATCCCTGAAGTCTGCGGATGCATACAGGGAGATACCGCTCTTTTTCTCTTATACGTGCAATTTCTCCGTCATCAGCCATGTTTGAAAATACGGTTTGATGACCCGGAAGGAAGCGCCGTCCATGTTCAGGATGAACTGGTGGAAGCTCTTGGCGTTGAATTTGTTTCCAAGTACCTCCTCGGCTTCCTGGCGCATGGTCAGGATTTCCAGATAGCCGGTATAGTATTTCAGGTAATTGCCCGGATTATCAATGATTGCCAGGTATATCTCGCGCGCGGATTCCGGATCCGTAAATCCGTAGGAATTTTCCAGATAACTGGTGGTTGTGGCGAGATCCCAGCCATCATAGTGGATGCAGATGTCGAGAAGCGCGTACAGCCCGTAGCTGCTGGCTTCGCTGCAGCGCATCAGCGGTTTGACCGCTTCCGGCAGTCCGTTGTCGAAGGAGTAGGCGTACAGTTCGCTGTAGAGTCCCCAGCCTTCGTTGTAGCCGCCGCAGGCAAGAAGCCGCCGTACCGGAACCGGCTCCCGGTCATTGAAATAAGCCGACTGGTAGAGATGCCCCGGATAGCCCTCGTGCGCCAGCATGGTGTAGAGGTTCTGCTCAGTGCTTGCTTTTTCGTTGATGTAAATGGTGTTGGAACCGTCGGAATCGATCGGCGGTACGAGGAAAAACGCCGGGGACAGGGAAGATTCCAGCGCTTCCGGGACGTATTTGATCGCGTAGGAGGTATCTGTAAGCGCTGGGAAATCATCCTGAATCTGCGTCTGTAAATTCTGAAGGATCTCATCCGGATCGGAGAGTGTGATGGCAGAGTCGGTCATCTGCCGGACGAGTTCCGGATGTTCCTTTAAGCGGACGCGGATTTCGGATAAATCTGCCTGCATCTGCTTCTCAATCCGCGTTTTGAGCGCATCGACCGAAGAATCTGTGCCGGTCAGCGCCGCCGCAAGATAGGCATAATACTCCCTGCCGTGTTCGTAGGTGCTAAGTCCTCCTGCCTCCGGATGGGAGCCCTTGAGCGATTCCAGTGCTTTAGAGAGGTTTGTATATGCCGGGATAAAGTGTTCCTTTAAAATGGTCAGATGTTTTGCTTTGTAGGACGCCTTTTCTGCATCGCTTAAGCCCTCAACCGCATTTAAGCGGGAGGCAAATGTTTCCGTCAGCAGGCTGTTTTCCGGGCGGATGAGGTAGCTCTTACAGGATTTTAAAATCCGGTCGATGGTGTCGTCGGACGGTGCGAGACCGGCGTCTGCCTGTGCCTGTTCATACGCTGCGAGCTGCTTGTAATATGTGTCGATCTGCGAAAGCAGTGCCAGGTAATGGTCGATGTCGGCACGGTTGTAAAATGTGTATTCGGCTAATAAGGTCGGAAGTTCCGCCTGCGTGCCGATCAGGGCGCTTAACGGCTGATTGTAGAGTTCCAGTCCCTTCGAGCCGGCTTCCGTCTCCAGTGTGTCCTTCATCATCCGGTAGGTGAAGAGCTGGTCGGAGGTCAAGAGAGAGGTATCGAAGGAAGAAAGTTCCTCAAGAACGGCCGCGTTTTCCTCGGAATCTTTTTGAAGCTGTTCCAGGGAATATTCTGGAAATTTCATCTCCGGTTCGGTGATACCGTAATTTTCCGGATTCCGGACAAGAAAATGAAGGGAGAGCGGATCGTCCTGCACGCTTTCTTGAAACTGGTGTGCCAGAAACGCATCAAAACGCGCCTGTTCGCTGGCAGCATCGGACGATGCATTGGAAGGAGAACCAGTCTGCCCGGAAGCGGCGTAGGATTCGGCGGGGGTTCCTGAGCCGGAAGAACCAGCGCATCCGGAGAGCGCCAGGGCAGCAGCTGCAGCGATCGCGAGCGCTGTGCGCGGCAGGGGCGGGAAGGAAAAGCGTTTCTGCATAATATAATACCTCCAAAACAAATATATATGTCTGCAAGTATACCATACTTGACAAAGGGATGCAAAACAGATAGACTTAATCTATATATTTATATATGAAGAAAAGGCAGAGAAAAGAAGGTGGCTTGCCTTTAATCGCAGATGGAAAACCATGGGCGGTTAGAGGCTTTTTTTGTGAAGAACACAATTTAAAGCGCAATTTTAATAAGGAGGGCATGATAAATGTGTCAGAACTGTAAGAAACCTTACTATATAACAACTGCGATTGCCTATACATCGGGCAAACCGCATATCGGAAATACCTATGAGATCGTGCTGGCGGACAGCATTGCGCGCTACAAGAGGGCGCAGGGCTACGATGTGCGTTTCCAGACGGGCACCGATGAGCATGGTCAGAAGATCGAGTTAAAGGCAGATGAGGCTGGCATCACGCCGAAGCAGTTTGTCGATAACGTGGCGGGTGAGATCAAGACGATCTGGGATCTGATGAATACATCCTACGACAAATTTATCCGCACCACTGACGAGGATCATGAGGCGCAGGTAAAGAAGATTTTCAAGAAGCTCTATGATCAGGGCGATATTTACAAGAGCTGCTACGAGGGACTTTACTGTACCCCGTGCGAGTCCTTCTGGACCCAGTCCCAGGTCGTAGACGGCAAATGCCCGGACTGCGGACGCCCGGTGCAGCCGGCGAAGGAAGAGGCGTATTTCTTCCGTATGAGCAAATATGCGCAGAGACTCATCGATTATATCAATGAGCACCCGGAGTTCATCCAGCCGGTTTCCCGTAAAAATGAGATGATGAACAACTTCCTGCTTCCGGGCCTGCAGGATCTGTGTGTTTCCCGTACTTCCTTTAAATGGGGGATTCCGGTTGATTTCGACCCGAAGCACGTTGTATATGTATGGCTGGATGCACTGACCAATTATATCACCGGTCTTGGATATGACTGCGACGGTGAGAGCGGCGAGCTGTTCAAGAAATACTGGCCGGCAGACCTGCATTTGATTGGTAAGGATATTATCCGTTTCCATACCATTTACTGGCCGATCTTTTTGATGGCACTCGACCTGCCGCTTCCAAAGCAGGTATTTGGTCATCCGTGGCTGTTACAGGGCGACGGCAAGATGAGTAAATCCAAGGGAAATGTGATTTACGCCGATACACTGGTTGATTTCTTTGGCGTGGATGCAGTCCGCTACTTCGTTCTGCATGAGATGCCGTTTGAGAACGACGGCGTTATTACCTGGGAGCTGATGGTAGAGAGACTGAACTCGGATCTGGCAAATATCCTCGGCAACCTCGTAAAGAGAACGGTATCGATGACGAACCAGTACTTTGGCGGCGTGGTAGACGACAAGGGCGTGACGGAGCCGGTGGACGAGGATCTGAAGAAGGTAGTGCTGGAAGCAGTCCGCAAGGTCGATGAGAAGATGGATAAGCTGCGCGTTGCCGATGCGATCACCGAGATCTTCAATATTTTCCGCCGCAGCAACAAATACATTGACGAGACAACCCCGTGGATTCTGGCAAAGGAAGAGGACAAGCAGGATCGTCTTGCGACTGTTCTTTACAACCTGGTTGAGTCTATCACGATCGGTGCGTCCCTGCTTGAATCCTTCATGCCGGAGACCTCGGAGAAGATCTTAAAAGAATTAAATACCGTAAAACGTGAACTGCCACAGATGGATGCATTTGGCCGTTATCCGTCCGGAAATAAGGTGACTGAGGAGCCGGAGGTTCTCTTTGCCCGCCTGAAACTCGACGATGTGATGAAGAAAGTCAAAGTTATCCAGGAAGAGCAGAAGAAGGCAGTTGCTGCAAAGGCAGAGCCGGAGAAGGAAGAGGACGAGAAAGCCGAGGGCATCGATATCGAGCCGAAAGCAGAGATTACCTACGATGATTTTGCAAAACTGCAGTTCCAGGTTGGCGTGATCCTCTCCTGCGAGGCTGTTCCGAAGTCCAAGAAGCTTCTCTGCTCCCAGGTTCAGGTCGGAAGCAAAGTGCGCCAGATCATCAGCGGCATCAAGCATTCCTACTCCCCGGAGGAGATGGTCGGCAAGAGAGTCATGGTTGTGACCAACTTAAAACCGGCGAAATTGGCAGGTCTGCTCTCCGAGGGCATGATTTTGTGTGCCGAGGATGCAGACGGAAAGCTGTCCCTGATGACAACGGAGAAAGAGATGCCGGCGGGTGCGGAGATCTGCTAAGAAAAAAAGGATATAACTTATATGATATTTGATACACACGCTCATTACGATGATGAGGCGTTTGACGGGGACCGGGAAGAACTGCTTTCCGGTCTGGCAGCAGGCGGGATCGGCACGGTCGTCAATGTCGGCGCGGATATGGAAAGCACGAAGACGACGATTGCCCTGACGGAAAAATATCCGTTTATCTATGGGGCAGCAGGTGTCCATCCGAGCAGCACGGCAGAGCTTGACGAGGAAAAATTTGCCGAACTCCGTGTATTGGCACAGTCGGATAAGATCGTTGCAATCGGAGAGATTGGTCTGGATTATTACTGGGAAGAGCCGGATCATGAGACACAGAAAAAATGGTTCTACCGCCAATTAAATCTGGCGCGGGAATTAAAACTTCCAGTCATCATCCACAGCCGCGACGCGGCGAAGGATACGCTCGATATCATGAAGGAAGAGCACTCCGAGGAGATAGGCGGCGTGATTCATTGCTTCTCCTATGGAAAAGAGATGGCGGCAGAGTATTTAAAGATGGGCTTTTACTTAGGCATCGGTGGTGTACTGACCTTCAAGAACGCGAAAAAGCTTCTGGAGGTGGCGGAAATGGCACCTTTGGATCGCCTGGTACTGGAGACAGATTGCCCGTATCTGGCTCCGGTTCCAAACCGCGGCAAACGCAACTCTTCGCTGAACCTGCCATATGTGGCAGAAAAGCTGGCAGAAATCAAGAAATGTACACCGGAGGAGATCGTCCGTGCGACTGAAGAGAATGCGCGGAAGCTGTACCGGTTAATGTAAAGAAGAGAGGAGGAACCTGGCTGGGTGGTGTCTCGGTCAGGTTCCGGACTCTGGGAAAGGATTTTCGGAATGGATCTTGGAAACCCGAAGAACACAATCGAAGTAATACAGAAATACAATTTTGCCTTCCAGAAAAAATTCGGTCAGAATTTTCTGATTGATACGCACGTGCTGGACAAGATTATCTCAGCGGCGGGCATGACCAAGGAAGACACCGTCCTGGAAGTCGGCCCTGGCATCGGTACGATGACACAGCGCCTTTCACAGGCGGCAGGACAGGTCATCGCCGTGGAGATCGACACAAATCTGATTCCGATCTTAAAAGATACGCTTCAGGATTGCGAAAATGTAACTGTTATCAATGAAGATATTTTAAAGATTGACATAAAAAAAATGGCGGAAGAAAAAGGCGGCGGACGTCCGGTTAAGGTCGTAGCGAACCTGCCGTACTATATTACGACCCCGATCATCATGGGGCTGTTTGAGAGCGGCGCGCCGATTGACAATATTACGGTTATGGTGCAGAAAGAGGTCGCAGACCGGATGCAGGTTGGTCCTGGATCGAAGGATTACGGCGCGCTGTCGCTGGCGGTTCAGTATTATGCCGAGCCATACATCGTGGCAAATGTGCCGCCGAACTGTTTCATTCCGCGTCCGAATGTCGGCTCAGCGGTCATCCGTCTGACCCGCCATGCGAAGCCGCCGGTGGAGGTAAAGGACAAAGATTTAATGTTCCGTCTCATCCGCGCGTCCTTCAACCAGCGCCGGAAAACCCTGCAGAACGGGCTTTCCAACGCGCAGGATCTCTCCTTTAGCAAGGAAGAGATCGCAGCCGCAATCGAGTCGCTGGGACTTTCCCCGTCCGTGCGCGGCGAGACGCTGACGCTGGCGCAGTTTGCAGCGCTTTCGGACGTGCTTGGGAAATAGAAATTGGATAAGAGAAATATAAAAAAGTCCCATCCTTATGCAGATTCAAATCTGAAAGGATGGGACTTTTTGAATTTTTTGCTTTTTTAAAATTATTCCGACAACAAAATTCGGTCATTATCCAGCGCGTGGCCTGCGCCGGTCTTGAAGCGGGCGATCAGATCCTCGACAGTCATGGAAGCGCGCTCTGCGCCGCCGACGTCGAGCACGATATTTCCGTTTGCCATCATGAGCGTGCGGTTTCCGAGCTCCAGAGCCTGGTTCATATTGTGGGTGATCATCAGGCAGGTGATTTTCTCCTCAGCAACGATATTTTTCGTCAGCTCCAGTACTTTTTCAGCTGTTCCCGGATCGAGGGCGGCAGTGTGCTCATCGAGCAGCAGAAGCTTCGGCGTGATGAGGGTTGCCATGAGCAGGGTGAGCGCCTGGCGCTGACCGCCGGAGAGAAGTCCGACCGGCTGGGTCATCCGGTCTTCAAGCCCCATATTTAAGAGGGAGAGGCGTTCGCGGAACGCATCTTTATCTTTCTTGGAAATGCGGGAAAATGGCGATTTTCCCTTTGCAGTCCGCAGATAGGCGAGGGCAAGATTTTCTTCGATCGTCATGCCCGGCGCCGTTCCCTTTAACGGGTCCTGAAAGAGGCGGCCGACCATCAGGCTGCGCTTGTGCTCCGGCATATAGGTGATGTCCTCGCCGTCCAGCTCGATAAAGCCGTCATCGACGTAGAAGCTGCCGGCAATCGCATTGAACAGGGTCGATTTTCCGGCGCCGTTGGAACCGATGATTGTCACGAAATCTCCGTGATCCAGATGCAGGGACAGCCCGGAGAGCGCCTGTTTGGCGTTGACAGTTCCCGGATTAAAGGTTTTTGATATCGACTGAATATTTAACATGCTCCGTGTCCTCCCTTCCGGCGTGCCGCTGCATTTTTACGTGTCTGGAATGCCGCCCATTTCCGGATCGTCGGAAATGCGATTGCCAGCGCTACGATCACAGCGGTGACCAGTTTCAGCCCCTGTACAGGCATGATTTTTGTATACAGGACGATAGCGTAGATAAAACGGTAAATAATCGAACCGATGACGGTGGCGATGACACCTCTTGTCACGCCGCGGCGTCCGAGGACGGTTTCACCGATGATCAGGCAGGCAAGACCGATCACGACGATACCCGTGCCGCCGTTGATGTCGGCGGTATTCTGGTACTGACCGACCATTGCGCCGGAGAGTGCGGTCAGCGCATTGGCGATGCATAAGCCGACTGTAATGGTAAATGTCGGGTTGATCGAGGAGGCGCGCACCATGTCAATGTTGTTGCCGGTTGCCCGGATGGAGAGTCCCAGACGGGTACCGAGAAAATAGACGAGCAGTGCGCCCGCAAGCACAGTTACGCAGATTGCCAGAAGTGCTTCATACCAGTCACCCCCGATACCGGTTTTCTGAAGCAGGGAAAAGATGGTCTCTGTCTTTAAAAGACTCACGTTGGCACTCCAGCCCATTACCATCAGATTGATGGTGTAGAGTCCCATATTGGTGATGATACCGGCGAGAATGGACGGCACGCCGAGACGGGTCTGCTGAAATGCGGTGACAAATCCGGCGCAGATGCCTGCAAGCATGGCAGCCGGAACCGCGAGGAATGGATGCCCTGCCGCAGCCATTGTGACGGATACCGCTGTGCCGAGGACGAAACAGCCGTCCGTTGTCATATCCGCGATGTCCAGTATGCGGAAACTCAAGAACAGCGCCATCGGCACCAGCGCATATAGAAATCCCAGTTCCAGAGCGGTTTGTAAAATATGAAGCATGGGAAATTACCTCCGTAGAATGATCGGTACTCCCAGAGCGTTCATAAGGCAGATGCGTCAGCCGCGTGGTAAGCGGGGGATGCGGCTGGCGTCTGGTCTGTCTTACGGCTCTGAGAGTACATGAAAGTCAGTCAAATGAAAATCAAAGTGCTGCCGGATGAGGGGGTATTAGTCCTCGGTGGTCCTAACCTCTACAATATCGCCAAAATCCTTGAATACAGCTGTGTCGATATTCAGGGCTTTGGCAGTCTCGGTATTTACGGTTACGATGCCGCCTTCTGCGGTGTAGTAGTCTTCCATGCCGTCCATGCCTTCGGTAATTGCCTGATAAGCAAGGTCAGCGGTCTGTGTACCAAGAGCCGTGTAGTTGACGCCGCAGGTGGCAAATGCGCCATTGCGGACGAAGGAATCAGCGCCGGCATAGTGCGGGATGCCTGCATCGGCCAGATCCTTGAAGATAGCCAGCTCAGCTGCCATGATGACATTGTCGGTAGGAGTGAAGACAGCGTCTACTTTGTCAGCAACCAGGGAGGAAGCAGCGGTGATAACTTCGTCGTTGGTGTTTGCAGTCTGCTCGGTGTAGGAGATGCCTTTTTCATCTAAGTATGCCTTTGCATCCGCGATCGGTTTGGTTGAGTTTGCCTCGGATAAGGAATATAAAAGCCCCACATTTTTAACATCTGGGTTTGCGGCAAACATCATATCCATGATTTTCTCGGTGTTCAGCGCATCGCTGGTACCGGTTACATAGTCGATACCAGTCAGCTCAGCGGCTTCCGGATCGGAAACAGCGGCGTAGACAACCGGTGTCTGGGTCTGCTGTGCGGATACGGTCGCTACCTGTGCAGCCAGGGTTGCAATCGGGATGATGGCGTCAACACCGTCAGCAACCGCCTGATCACCAATCTGCTTTAAGGTTGTCTGGTCATTCTGGCCGGAGTACAGTTCGTAGTAAATGGCTACATTGTTATCCTCGGCGATTTTATCTAACTCTGCCTCGACTGCATTTGCAATCTCATCGAGGGAAGCGTGGTCGAGCTGTTTGACAATCGCTACATTATAAATTTTTTTGTCCGCGGAAGCTTCCTGAGAGGTTTCGGCGGTGGTATCTGCTTCGGAAGCGTTGCTGGATGTGCTGGAAGAGCATCCTGCGGTTGTCAGTGTCAGGGCTGCGGTGCATCCAAGTGCAAATAATTTTTTCAGATTCTTTTTCATAGTCATTTTCTCCATTCTTTATTCTTATTTTGATATTTGTTTTGGATGGCAGATGTATCAGTCTGCCTTGCCGGAGCAGAGTAAAGAATGTGTCTGGAAAGAAGATTCTCTTTGGTTTGGCGCCGCGCGCCGTGATGAAAGATTTTACTGAGAATGTTTCCAGAAACTAAAAAACGCCTCTGTCCCCATACATGGGACAAAAGCGTAAACTTCTGCGATACCACCCAAATTGACATTTGTGAAAATGTCCACTCGCTTACACGTACCATCATACGTGCCCCGATGGATAACGGGTGGGGTCCCGTCAGCCCCTACTGAAGCAATCGTTCAAGGCTGCCCTCGGAAGTCCATTCACTGACGGTAAGGCGTTCCGTTTCCACCATCCGGAACTCTCTGTGGCGATACATAGGTCAGATACTCCTCTTCCTCATCGGTTTATCTGTGTTCTTCGTTACATGCATTATAAACACACCCAAAAGGATTTGTCAACCATCAAAATCAAAAAGATGCAGGAAAATGAAAAAAGGTTGGTTTTTTCATTGTTTACGGAAAATTTGGAGATGAAGATGTGGACGCTGGCTGTGCGGCAGGAACAGCAAGTTGAAAAAGTTTTTGAAAAAATTTAGAAAAGTAGAAAAAAACAGTTGACATTTAAAAGACTCTCTAGTATAATAACATATGTCGCTGAACAAAAGGCGAAAGCGAACATGAGAATCACAGGATTCCTCAGGATGCCCAGATAGCTCAGTTGGTAGAGCAGAGGACTGAAAATCCTCGTGTCACTGGTTCGATTCCGGTTCTGGGCATTTCGCAGGACACCATTTATTAAAATGGCCGCCCTGCTTCATATATAAACATGCGGGTGTAGTTCAATGGTAGAACACCAGCCTTCCAAGCTGGATACGTGGGTTCGATTCCCATCACCCGCTTTTTTGTTGCAATGATTTAAGTCCGAGTTTCTAATGAAACCCGGACTTTTCATATTGAATCTAAACCAATGTCCTGCATTTACGTTATTATTGCAAAATATAGTTTAAATAAAATCTAAGCAAACCTTAATATTGTATAATCTGATTCACTATTTCTTGATAATCATAAATATCATCATTTTCAAACGGTTTTTTTGCTCGTCCTTTATCAAACGCTTTATTAAGTAATTCTTCATATTCAGCTTCACCCGATACTTGATTTCCATTCCAATAATAGTTATAAATTGGAAAACCTTCCGCATCAAATTGAATATTAGCATTATCTTCTGCACCACACTCTCCTTTCGCTTGTACAACAAAAGTACCATCTTCGATGCTGTAAACGATATCATAATACTCATCCATATGCCCGCCAGAATCCAAAAATAAATTTTCACCCTCTATATATGAAAAGCCATAATTCCACATAGGCTGATAAATCACTGAATTATCGAAGTAGCTGCACAACATATCTCCACCCGCTGTAGAGCCAAAATTAATATATAGTTCCGGAATATTATCTCCATTCACATTTACTAATTTATATTTTTGTAAAGGTTCATCAAGCAAAAAATCATCGTTCATATACTTTTCAAAAACAAAATCAATATATGCTGATTTCCAAGCCTCTGCAGTTTTTATATTATATTGTTCTTTCAACTCTAATATATTTTTTATATCTTCTATCTCTCCTTCTTCATAATTATTAACATACCAGGAAGTGACTTGTTCACCATTATAAAATATTTCTATGTATATTATTTTTCCATCCTGTAACAAATAAATCGCGTCTGAATCTTCTGACACATTTTGATATGTATAACCATATTCCTGAATCCTGGACAATACAGCTGCTCTATTATCTCCAATACGTACCCCATATAAAGCCACCTTCTCATTTTCCTGATTTGAAACAGCATAATAACCATAATCATCCCAGCTTAGTTTAAAGTTGTCGATACAATAATTATTACTTCCCGTCGCAGCTTCGTTGTCGTATTCCATATCCATGATTTCAACAACCTTTTCAAAATTTCCTATATAATCCGTGATCTCAACTATATTATTTTCGCTATTGGATACTTCGACAATAGAATTATCCTCAGAACTCCCTTCCTTTTCTGCTGCAGCTTCTTCATACTCTGTCTGCCCTTCTGCATCAGCAGTTATCGTATCATTCTCCTGCATCTCAGCCAGATCTGCCTGCGGTGTTTGATTCCCACAGGCAGAAATTGTCATTGCCATTAACATATATAACGATGCAATTTTTCTTTTTTTCATAATAATATCTTATCCTCCTTCGTATGATACAAAATCCTTTTTTAGAAAGCATAAATAGGTTAGCTGGTGATTTTGCATGGAAAAGATGTCTTAATACTATGTGTCATTCTTCAATTTTCCAAGTACCATCACTATTAAATACTATTGTAATATTGTCATATCCCATAGCAGTTGTATTTCCTTGCACAATTAATTTAGAATCAACGACTTCTATATTTGAGCAGGTATTTATTTTATCCGTAATTTCAGAAATTACTTCATCATTCAATTCCAATAATGTATATAAATTGCCATTTAACAACTGATATACATATACTTGAGATGCTCCGTAGGTAGAGCCAACTACATCTAGGCATAATATAATTTCTTCTATTCCATCTCCTGTCAAATCTACGGTTTGGACACTGCCAATCCATCCACCATAATTATCTCCTAAATCATAAACCTCTTGTAAAACACTTCCATTATCTAATGTTATTGTCATTTTTGTCGTATATGGCAAATTAGGATATGTATTTTCAACTTCTACAACAGCACCATTCATAGAAGTTTTATAGTAATATTCATCTTGATTATCTTCATTATTATTTTCCTGTACAGCGTCTCTCCAAAAACCAAATTCAGAAATCGTATTATCTTCTTTGCTGCTAAACCAAATATGTTTATCTTCATAAGAATACTCATACTTACCAAGATCTGTGTTTATTGTATCTTCTTCCCAATCTTTTAAAGAAACCTGACCTTCTTTTACATCCATTCCAACATTGATCCCATATAATGAATATTCATCTCCTTCTATATAAATTTCATCAACAGATGTACTTTCATCATAATTGCCATACTGAATACCTTCCCCTATGATCCAATTTTCATGACCACCTGTTTCATCACTATAACTTCCACCTACCGCATCATAAAAGTCTAAGAAACTATCCAGCCATTGTGTCATATCAAACCTGTTTTCTGCTGGCAGACCTATAATCGCAGACGTTTTATTCGTATTATAACTATTCAGATATTCTTTATTATCTTCCGGCAAAAATCCATAACATTTACTTTCATTTGTTTTATCTGCATTTTTCAACTGCACCAAATATCCTGCAATTTCTTCGTTGATATTATTTTGATATTCAATCAAATCTGGTACTGCCGTCTTTGTTCCTTCGCTCAATGCACCTAATGCCGCATCTCTTGTTATATAACAGAATTTCAGATATGTATAACAATATTGACTTATTTTATATAAATTTTCCGGAGTAATATTATTCACATCACTAAATATTGAATTTCTTAATGTCTGATATGATGTAAATGAATCTGCCTGAAATATACTTGCATACATGGAAAGCATAAAACTATCTGTATTGCTCAGTCCTTCTTTATAAAATGGTATGTTCGCAGACATAACACTCCATCCTATTAACATTAAATTTGCTGTTAAGCCAAAAGAAGCTGTCAGATCTGCCGCCTCAAAAATTAAATCATCATAATTTTCTTTTAAATATCTCAACGCTGAATATGTTGCAATATCGGTCTTTAAAGTGCCTACATAATTGACAATTCCATTTTTCATCGCATTTGACATAACACTCTGAGAATCTGTGTTTACAACAAATTTACTTAATGCATTTACTGCATACTTATCTTGATTCTGAAACTCATCTGCAAATCCAACTACTTCTGCAACTTTATAAAATTTATCAAGAAAACTGGTTGCTTCTGCTACTCCTTTTCCCACTTTTGTATATAATTCTGTCGCATCAGAAAAGAATTTTGCTTTGTCACATGCATTTTCTAATGCCTGATAAGATTTATTATAAGCAGCTATACTTGCATTATTATCTACGTCTATCTGAGATTTCAAATGATTACTTGTCTTTAACAAATTGTCAATATTTTCATCTAATTGCTTATCGATTGCATTGATTGCTTTTCCTAATGCCCCTTTACCGTCAAAATGAGACATTAACTTGTTCATTGCTTTTACTTCTTGTTGTAATTCACCATCTGAATATGTACAAAATAACATTGCCAGTTCTTCACTATATTTCGAATCATATGCAGAACTGTCTAACGCAAAATTTTGTATCGACTGTACCCATGATTCCCCGTCCATATTTAGCAGCCCATTAAACATAGTTGCAACAAAAGAAGCCTTCCCCATAGTATCTTCATTTTTTTCCGAAATACCTATGTCATCCTGCCAATCAAATAAATACGTTTGATTATTTTTTAAAACATCCATATAAATATCAATGATATTTTTACTTGGCATATCAATTAAAATCGTGTTATCCACAACCAACATACTGCTATTTAATAACAACAGCGAATATTCTAATGGAATCCACACACCATTTTCATTTTTTATGGTTTCAAACGGTGCTTCATAAGAATCAGCCATTTGCGTAAATAGCATATGTCCAGCCTTTGTACTGTCATAATAAAATACTGTCAGACCATATGGTACATTTTCATCCGCATCCCGATTATAAATAGAAACATATTCTTCAGACATTCCAACTTCATATCCAAGCCTTGTCCCAAGTTCTTCTGCATTTGCATAGACATTATCATTTTTTATCATAACCTGTAACGTTTCCGCATTACCAATATTATCGGAAAATTCAACCGGCACGGTATGATATGCTTCTTCTGTGATTTCATCCGCCAAAACGATATTCGAAGACGATATTAACATAGCAATACATAATACTAAACTTATGATTTTTCTCATTTAACATCCTCCTCACTATTTTCCTGAATCATCTGCTTCATCAATTTCTGATATGCCGTTATTAAATTTCCTGTTATTCCATTCATAAATTCCTGTGTTGAATAGTCTGCTGTAAATATACCCTCTTCATAGTTATACGGCACTTTAACTTCACACTTTGTTTTCTCTGCTGCTGCAATATAGTTGTATATATATTCTTCGAAACTTTCTTCCGTCAAATTTTCTTCTTTCATAACATCTTCAAATATATTCATAAGTTCCGGTGCAGTAATTTCATACGCAATATACTCTTTGGTTATCTCTTTTATTTTGATAGAATCCTGCTCCACAATCTTAGTAATAATGCCATTACTGGCATTTTCAGAATCTTCAAAGAAATCCGCCAATTTTTCGTCTGTTACAAAACTTCCAGTTCCTAAAATTATGGTTTCGACAGCTTTCATATCCTTATTAGTAACTGCTTCAACTATTTTTTCTGCTTCTGTCTCAACAACCTTATCCGTCCCACATGACGAAAAGCATAATGTACATATCAAACTAATCGCTAATAGTCTTCTCTTTATAAACTTTTTTAACTTTCCAATATTATACATAAGTCTCCTTTTCATTTTTTTCCGCAAGATTTTATATTTCCCTATTGTAACGGATAAAACACCTATACCTTCGATTATCTATTTTGCACAACAAATGCTTAGTGAACCCGAAGAGTTTCTGAACAGACACATAAAATTCTATAATAAAAATGATACAATTTTAACAATTGTACCATTTGAGGTGTTCAAAGAAGTGTTCTTTTGAACACCCCATCTTGAATCCGTTATTTCTTTTTTACCACAACGGTTTTCACATAAGAATTTTGTCCGAATACTCTCGTACCATCGTCATATACTGTGTACGGGCAGACTTTTACATAATATCTTTTTCCCTTTTTCAATCCTTTTATTGTCTTTGTCGTGGTTGCTGAATATACTGTTTTTACACCCTTTTTGAATTTATAATCTGTGGAATATTGTATTCTGTAACCAATCGCATTTTTCGCAGATGCACACTTAACGGTCATATGACCTTTTTTGGCGCTTTTTAATGATTTAAGTGTGCCTTTGGGGAGTTTGATCTGCTTTTCTGCTTCGATGCGGAAGGTATATATAACCGCTTTATTTCCTTCAACCTTTAAATAATAGATTCCTTTGGGTAATGTTCTTGATTGCTGTCCTTTGTATAAACCCGTCACAGCATTTTGTTTATATGATATATCATTGTTTTTCAACACGATCTTTCCTGCTGCATTATAAATATCCATATCGCAACTATAATATGGTTCTTTATCCATTGCCGCATATAATGTCACATGCGATTTTTCCATAATCTGAATTCTATAATATCTCGATTCTGTCGACATAGCGCTAGACGTCATCTTCCCTGTATAGTTTTCACCCAATTCGTAATCTTCTGCCTCATCCGCCATAGCAGCCTGTACCGTACTACTTCTAAATCCCAAAATAACAATTACACATAAAAACATCAGCAGTAAATTTTTGTTGATTTTTTTGTTCATAACTAATTTCCTCCTTTGTCCCTTCAGCATTCATCAGATTATTCCAAATTTTATCTGTTTCGTTTATCTTCTGATTTCTCTCCAATATCTTTCAATATCCAGATTTGTCCTCATACATCCTACATTATAATCCAATCTGCCCAGTGATTCACTGATTGTCTGTTGATTGTATCCATAATCTTTTCCTCTTTATGTATTGTTACATTTTTCCATTTTATCAAATCCTAACATTTTAACGATAATACAATTTCACATCTGAAAATCCAACAATAGTCCCGGCATCTGCTGGCACTTCAATCGTTAAACGCCTTGTATTTTTCAACGAAATATCTACAGTTTTAGGCAAATCATAAATACCTACCGAAACAGTTTTTACCAACTGCCCCTCAGAATATATCTTTACGTCAAAATCACCATGATTACCTGCTCCATCCATCTTACCAACCTTAAAAGTCAATTTATTGTATTTTCCTTCTATATTAAAGTTTGCAAATTTTTCATCCCAAGATGAGTCCTGCCCAAGTGTAAAACTCTTCTTTTGTTCTTTTCCGCCCATCTTAAAATAATTCCCATTTGTATAGGCTTCATAATTATAACTGTTATATGGTTCATATGTATCGACCAGATAAACATAATCACGCACAGTGATTTTTTTCACTCCGGAATATTTTCCATATTTCTTTTTTCCATTGACATTTTTATATGCCCGCATTCTAAACTGATAGGTCTTTCCTGTACTTAACTTTGAGATTATCAATTTATTTTTTGTTACATTCTTTGTTTTCCATGAACCACCGGCAGTCCTGTACTGTAATGTATATCCTTTAGCTCCAGATACCTTTTTAAAAGCTACCTTAACAGACTTTTTTCCTGTCTGTGTGATGGATGTTATTTTCGTATTCCCAACTTTTGTGGCTGCCTGTGTTTCAACCATGTTCATCTGCATAAACAGACAAAAAGCCATAACACATAAAAATAATTTTTTTAACACTTTTTTCATACTTTTATTTCTTCCTTTCCTGTTCTATTTCGTTACTAAAATAATTTTCAATATACAACAACCGTATTTACCTTACTTTTCTGCTTGTATTTATTTTTTGCATAAAGCCGTATCTGTGTACCATTTTTTATTTTTTGAGTTTTTATTTTAAACTTTCCATTCTTATCCGATTTTGCAGAATATGTAGTTGTCCCTATATTGGCATATACAGTAACACTTTTACTGGTTGTTCCTGTAATGACACCTTTCTTTTTATTTATATTAGTTATCACCGGTTTCTTTGGTGCCTGTGATTTATATAATTTACAGTTTACAATTCCAAATGATGTTCCCCCGCTCACAGCCTTGTTATCTTTTACATATATTTTGAGTTTTTTTACTCCTGCCACATTAACAGAAATTTTAAATGGTATTTTTGACGGGGTCATACGATATTTTTTCAATAATTTTCCATCCCCGTAAAAATACAATGTAGTGTCAAAATTTGTCGTGTTATAGCTGTCTATCAAGACCAGTTTTGCCTCCAGTTTTTTATATTTATTTCCAATATTGTAAGTACTGTATGCCCAGCTGATTTCCGGTGTGTAATTCCATCTGGCTATCCACGCTTCAATTCCATGCGTATATGAATTTCCATAAATGTCTGTATTTCCCCTTGTATATTGATGCTGCCCAATCGTATATACAAAACTGTCTCCCTCATTTCCTGTATACTGTCCGCTTTTTACAGGCTTCAGGGTATCCATGTATATATACGCTTTCTCCTGTGCCATGACAGGCTGTGCCGGTATGATACAAAGCATCATCATCCCAGCCAGTAATAAAATAATTCCGTTTCTGCAAAATTTTTTCATAACTAGTATAAATGTTTTTAATTAACTCGACTCAATAAGTATTCCATGATATAATCTTCATATAATTGTATAGGGAGGTCATATTCATGGGCAGAAAAGTAAACACAATAACACTAACAGAGGAGCAGCGTTCGTATCTTGAATTACAAACTCGTGCTAGAACAATACAGGCACAAACCGTGTGTAGAGCAAGAATACTGTTGTTACGTGCTGATGGTGTTTCTATTAATGATATTGCTGATAAAGTAGGCATCAATAGATGCAGTGTAATGTTGTGCTTGAATAAATTCAAAGAGGGCGGTGTCGAAAACGCCTTGTTTGATGCTCCCGGTCGTGGTCGTAATGCTGAAATAACCGATGACGAAAAGACGTGGATTATAAATATCGCATGTCAGAAGCCGGTTAATCTTGGCTATTCAGCAGAAGTATGGACACGTGCCCTTCTCACAAAACATATCAATAAGTTTGCAGAAAATGCAGGTTATACAAGGTTATCAACTATAAGTCAGTCAAAGGTTCGCACAATACTTGAAGAGGCAGATATTAAGCCTAACAAAATAACTTATTACTGTGAAAATCGTGATCCGGATTTTGACCAAAAGATGCACAATGTCCTTCTGGTATATAAACAGCTATCATTACAGTTCGATAAAAAAGGACAACTTCTTCCATTTTGTGAAGATGATCAGGTGGTGCATGTACTCTCTTATGATGAGAAACCTGGAATCCAGGCAATTGCCACCACATCAGAAGATATCCAGCCGGATAATAATCATAAGACCATAAGCCGAGATTATGAGTACAGGCGTCTTGGAACCATTTCACTGCTTGCCGGAATAGATTTGCAAACAGGTGAGGCGATTCCACTCGTTAAAGAGTCCCATAACAGTAAGGACTATATCGAATTTCTTAAAAAACTTGATAACAAGTATCCAAAATCAGATAAGATTCGTCTGGTGTTGGATAACCTTAAAGTTCATTCTTCTGAGGAAACCAGAAAATACCTCGCAACCGTACCAGGAAGATTTGAATTTGTATTTACTCCAAAGCACGGTTCATGGTTGAATCTTGTTGAGGGCTTCTTCAGTAAACTTACTCGCCAGATGCTCAAGGGCATTCGTGTAAAAACTAAGGATGAACTTGTGCAGCGTATATATAAATACTTTGATGAAGTAAATGAAGAACCTGTTATATATCATTGGAAGTACAAACTTGAAGAAATTGATCCAAATGAAGAAGTGGTGGTTGATACGTTGCCAGTCAAAAAGTCGAGTTAATTACTGACAGCTATACTAGCATTCCTTTCTCTTTTTCTAAACATGCCCTGTCGGTCTGCAAATCATTTTTCACAGACCGGCAGGACTTCCTGTACTACAGTTTTACTTTCCACTATATTTTTTCAGCACCACTTTCTTTCCCTGCCCTTTTCCCTTAAAGAGCTTTTTGTACTTCTTATACTGTGCTGCCGGCACTTTGATCTGTGCATTTTTTCTAATTCCGGAAAATGCATTTTTGCCGATTCTCTTTAATTTTTTAGACCTGACAATAATGGTTTTCAATTCACTGCAGTCTTTAAATGCTTTCGTGCCGATTTTTGTTGTGTTTGCTCCGATCGTAACTTTCACAAGCTTTTTACAGCCAAGAAATGCAGATGTACCAATCTCTTTTACGGAGTCAGCAATCACTACTTCCGTAACACTGCTTTTCTTAAATGCATAATCAGATATTTCTGTTACCTTATATATCCTGCCATCGTAAGAAACGGTAGACGGTATCTTCACTTTCGTTACCTGCTTTGTTTTCAGACCGACTACAGCAGCTTCTTTTCCATCCATTACCTCATAACGGATTTTACCGGAAATAAATTCAGTCCAAAGATCTGATTCATCTTCCTCATCATCTTCATCGTCCTGTTCTGTATCAGCTTCAGGTGTATCCGTCTTCCCTGTATCTGCATCTTTTCCCGCGTCTGTGTCTGTTCCTGTATCCGTATCTGTGTCTGTTCCTGCATCCGTATCTGCCTGTGACTTCTCATAAACCGCCTGAATTACTACACTTCTTTCCGGCATCGTGAACGATGTTTCTATGTCAGACTCATTTTCCAGTTTTATATTTCCTGATAAAACGACCCATTTTGAAAACTCCATTCCATTTTCCAGGCTGTCTGCTTTCACTCTGACAGATGTTCCAGCGGGATACATTTCCGTTTTATTTCCGGTTCCATTGTAAATTGTCACACCGTATTTCTTTACTGCTGTCCAGTGTGCATATAAGGTCTGATTTCCTGTCAGTGAAACCGTTGTATTTTCTGTTATCTTTGTTCCGCCATTTTCTGATGTATACCAGCCATCAAATGTGTAACTATTTCTTGTGGCTGTCGGCAGAGTTCCATATCTACTTCCCGTTTTTACTGTTATATAACTGTTTCCTGATAGATTTCCTCCATTGGCATTAAATGTCACTGTATATGTTTTTTCTGTCCAGTGCGCATATAAGGTCTGATTTCCTGTCAGTGAAACCGTTGTGTTTTCCGTTATCCTTGTTCCACCGCTTCCTGATGTGTACCAGCCATCAAATGTATAACCGCTCTTTGTGGCTGTCGGCAGAGTTCCATATTTTTCCCCGGATGTCACTGTTTTTGTACCGGTTCCTGATACAGTTCCCCCGTTGGAATTAAATGTCACTTTATATGTCGGAATCGTTTCATATACAGCCTCAATAATCAGATCTGATTCCGGCATGGTAACCGTAATTGATGTGCTATATTCATTATCAATTTTTACATTTCCAGATTTTACCTGGAACTTTTTAAACCGTTTTCCATTTTTTATCTGGTCTGCCCTGATTCTAATGGTCGATCCAGGACCACATAAATAAGTTCTTGATCCATCACAGTTAATATATGTAAAGTTATATTCCTCTCTTTTCTCTGTGGTCGATTCAAATTTCCATTTTTCTGCCGGTGAACCATTTCCCCAGTTCATCCATATACTGTTTCCAGGCGATATATCTGCATTTGGAAGATCCATATACATTCCATTATTTGCAGAAATAATATAATAATAGCCGTCACCCGCACTTCGCAGTATCCATTTCTGGTTCATTCCTCCATGATAACCACACTGCTGCACATTCGCCAGCCGCTCTGTGCTCGCATTATAAACATCCAGTGCTTTTTTCGAATGATGTGCCTCTATTTTATAATATCCGTTTCCAAGATAAGTGACATCAAACTTCTGGTTGTTTCCGCCATTGCGGTTTGAAATAACCAGATTTCCTTCATCCACCATGGATGCCCATTCAATATCAAAAACGCTGTTATTATTCACCGCTGACACTATGGTATATAAACCATCTGACAGGGTTTTTGATGCCGTCATATTATATTGAAATGTACGTGTTGACGATCCCAACACAGTATTTCCATTATACGCGGTAAACGTAAGCTGATTCGTTCCCGGATGCATGAGATGTTCAGGAATATAATAGGAAAATCCTTCATTTCCGGTCGGGTATCCCGGATTTCTCTCTGCAACATCCGGACGGGATTTTCTGGAACAGTTATATGTGTTTCCATTAATATTACAAGTTACATTTGTTACTCCATTTCCATAAATTGCCCATCCCTCTGCCGTAATTCCAGATGTTGTACTTGCGCCTGCCTTTGGCGAATCAATATTTATATGGAATGGTTTTGCTGATGCATACGCTGGACGTATAAATCTTCGTGTAATATGTCCATTTGCAAGTGAATGTCCATTCCCATCTTTGTAAATACCATTAACTAAAGAAACCTTTCCATTATAGTTTCCTTCTACCGACTGGGAAGAATTGATCATAATTCCAACATGACACCAATGCACCGAACAACTCTTGCAATAGTAAAAAACAATATCTCCCTTTTGAGGTGACGAAACATCCTGTCCACCTTTATTTTTGATATTGTTATATAGCGTCTGACAATATCCATTGCCTGGAATGATATTACTAATACCCGCCAGGCTCGCGCAGTCCGATACAAAATCTGCACACCATGCTTCCGTATAATTAAGTTGCGCTTTTGTTTTACCCATCTGCGCCTGTGCCACCGCCACAATATTATCAGCCTGATTGTTCCCTAATGTATATGATCTGTTATAATAACCAGTTCGAACCTGCGTTGCATTAACTGTAGTCAGACTTACAAAAAATAATGCAACAAAAAATACACTTAGAAATCGCCCTATTCGATTCATTTTTTTCTTCATACTCCGTACCTCCACCGTTTCATTCCCGAACTATCCTTTCATCTCTTTGAAATTTTCTTGTTCACACTCCTTCACCCGTATCTTATTTTATTTCTTATATCGTCACTTTTCATCTAATACTTTAGTCATAGCTAATGTTATTTTGTTTTACCTCATTCATCTACCATGAATAGTACATTAAAATTAACACATATTATATAAGAGGTAATATTTCGATGAATGATCTCGATTTCAAAGCAATCGGACTGAAAATTAAAGAACGACGAAAATCACTGGGGATTACCCAGGAATCTATTGCAAATGCACTCGACGTAAATCCAAGCCATATCTCGAATATCGAATGTGGCAGAGCGAATCCTTCACTCACTACACTGATCAAAATCGCCAATCTCCTGCAATGCAGCGTCGATTATTTCATTTCTGCAGAATATACCTACAAACATGATCCTGAAAAAGAAAAATCCCTGGATGAAGAAATCATGAATAAATTAAAATACTGTAATATCGACAAAAAAAACAAGGTCCTGAAAATCATAGACCTTCTTTAATAATTAATTTAATTTTTCAGTTTTTGCCGGAACAGTCCAATCAGTTTTTCCCAGAATGTTTCCTGCTCCTCTTACTTTCTCTTTCTGGATCCGACCAGAGTACAGAAAATTTTTAGTTATCATTTGCGCATGCAGTATAAACAATAACAATTTTTAGAAAAACTTCATGAATTGGCACTTTTTTCATTTTTTTAAGTATGTTATGCTAGTAGAATGATACCGGTGGAGTAAATGGCAAAAATACATGACAAATATTTAGAATTGGAGAAATATCATGGAAAAAAAGACAGATTTTAAGGCACTTTCGAACAAAGCAAAAGTTCAGTATATCTGGGACTATTACAAACTGCATATTTTATTTGGAGGTGTCATTGCTGCGATCGTGATTGGTCTGGGATATCATTTTATCACTTACCGCAAGCCGGTACTCAGCGTCATCATGATCAATGTCCAGACAACCAGTGAAAATGCCGAGGCTGCGTTTGACGAATTTTCTGATGCTACCGGTTATGATAAAAAACAGCAGCCAATCGACGTTTCTGCAAATCTGCAGTTTTCCGATGATCCAAATGCAACAACGGACTACAACGACTACATGGTACTTTCCACGATGATCGGTGCCGGCGGCGAGGATCTGTTTTTCGGTACAGGAAGTGTTTACACCGATTATGCCGAAGAAGGTGCGCTGATGGATCTGCGCACCTATGTTTCGGATGATGTGCTGGAAAAATATAAAGATCATCTGATCTACTCCACCGATGATGGCGAGTCAGAGTCCTATCCATGTGCGATCGAACTGACCGATAATCAGTGGATCCAGAAATATGGCATTTATGACAGCTGCTACTTTGGTGTTTTCAGCCGCTCCGAGCAGAAAGATTACTATACGAAATTTGCGGATTTCCTACTGAACTACTAATTGGATTGGCAGGCACATTACTGCCTGCTCTGTCCGTAATCTCTTAAATCTGCCCGGCACAGCCTGACATATTATTTCACTATCACCACCGAATATCCCGGCATTGTCAGTGTTCCATCCTGGAGCACTGCCTCTTCTGTGCCCGTCAGCAGTACACCGCCAACTTCAAGATCACTTCCACTCTTTTCCCCGGCTGTGACACCGGATAAATCCACTTCCACACTCTCCGGCGCAAGGTTATAAACCAAAAGCAGTTCGGAATCGCTATACGTTTTCTTTATCACGCAGACTTTATCATCCGAAACGCTCTCCTCAAAAGTCACGGTTCCACGGGCTATTTCCGGGTACTCATTGCGGAGTTTTATCGTCTGTTTTACAAACTGGTAAATAGAGTTTCCATCTTTCTCCTGTGTTTCGAGCGCACCGTATTTCATTTTTATGGCATCCATATCAGCAGGTCCCTTGCACATTCCATCGTCTGCGCTATCTTCGCTCCAATACATCGGTGCACGCTTATTTTCATCCTTACCGGAACCCTTCATGCCCAGTTCCTCTCCATAATACAGAAAAGCACTTCCAGACATCAACAGATTCATTGCCTGCGCGATCTTTGTCTGTTTTTCACTGTCATCCCCAGAATAATAACCTGCGCCTCGTGCCATATCATGATTTGTGTAAAATGGTGCATCGATATAGCTGTCACTGTACTGGGAAAGATTATCCTGTAGATTTACCAACGCCTTTCCATAGGAAGATGCCGAACCATTTTTAAGCACGGAAGTGATCGTTCCGGTGCTGTCCGCAAAAGAAAAATCAAAACAGCTGTCAATACCACTCTCATAGTATTTTGCGTAGGTATTCTGATCCGTCCAGACCTCCGCCACGATATAGGCATCCTCTTTTTTCTCTTTTACCATGGAATGAAACCATGATAACACTTCCACATTTTTATCCACACTTCCGCTGTAATACTCTTTTGCCGCATCCAGGCGGAATCCGTCCACCCCCAGATCAAGCCAGAAGTCTACGATCTTGTCAAATTCATCACGGACTGCCTGACTGCCAAGGTTTAAATCCGGCATCTCGCTCCAGAACTGCGCCTCATAATACCAGTCTGTACCATCGAGCTTACTGTAACCGCCCTGCATTTCCTTAGAAAAATTATAGTAATCCACATAAGGACACTCCGACGCATCCGGCTCTGCTCCCTCCGGCAGGTTTTTCAGGTAATCTGCTGCCGTTTTAAACCATTCATGCTGGGAGGAAGTATGGTTCATGACAAGATCGATAATGACATTGATTCCCCTCTCATGGCATGCCGCGATCAGATTTTTAAAATCGTCCATCGTACCGTATTCCGGGTCAATATCACAGTAATCCGTCACATCATATTTATGGTAGGTTGTCGATGGCATGACCGGCATCAGCCAGATTCCGTTACATCCAAGATCCGTATCTGTCGCCGGATCACCGTCATTGATATAATCTAACTTTTCTGTCAGACCATTCAGATCCCCGATGCCGTCCCCGTCGCTGTCAAAAAAGCTGTACACAAACACCTCATACCAGGTACGGTAATTATCATCAATGATCTGTTCATCCCCGGTATTGACTTCCTGCATCAGAGAAAGGGCGGTCACTCCCCCCTCCTTCGTGTCAGCATCTGCATTTTCATCCTGCCTGGCAGAAGCTATGGCTTGACCCGCAGAACTTTCCGTCGCCATTCCATTCGAATTATCCACAGCATTCCCTGATGAAGCTGTCCCATTTCCACATCCCCCTGCGGAAACTATCAACATACCGGCTAAAACAGCCGCAATGATTCTCTTTTTCATCTCAGTCCTCATTTCTGCGCATATATGCCTGCGCTTTTTCAATTATGTTAAAGTCACAATAGTGCACCCAAGCTTCCTGATTGCACTATTTGACCTCAGCATCCTTCAACTACTCTATTAGAATAAAGAAGTCGCTTGCGACTCTTTCGCGCTCGAGCGGTGCTGTTTACAGCTAACTTCTGCTCCGCGAGATGCGCATCCTGCCCGGAGGGCTTTTAAATTCATAGGACGCAATTTCCTATGACTTTAAAAAGAGAGCAGAAACAAACCGTCCCTGCTCTCCCGGCAGACTCCCCATCTGCCCAATGACACACCAAAATGTGCCCTCATATTCCATTTGTATCCTGTGGATCAGCCCTTGACAGCTCCGGTCATACCTTCCACATAGAACTTCTGTGTCATTAAGAACAGAATTGCAATCGGAATTGATACCACAACTGCACCTGCAGCGAAACAGGTATACCAGCTGTCGATATACTCTTTCTCAAGCATCTTCCAAAGACCAATAGACACCGTATAATACTGTGCATCTGCACGGCAGATAACTTTACCAAAAATAAAGTCAACCCATGGTCCCATAAAGGATGTTAAAATCGTATATACGATGATCGGCTTACTGAGCGGTACAGTAATCTTTGTAAATACATTCCATCTTGTCGCTCCATCGATAATCGCTGCCTCATCCAGCGATTTTGAGATTGTATCAAAAAATCCCTTCGCAACATAAAATCCTGCACCGGAACCGGCGGAGAACACGATGATAAGTGCTACACGGATCATTGCACCATCTGCTAAATTAAGTGCTCTTAAAATATAGTACACAGCGATCATGGACATGAAAGATGGAAACAGACCAATGATCATCGCAATATTCATAAACGGTTTTCTCATCTTAAATCGCATTCTTGACATACTGTATGCCACTGAAAGTACAAAGATGGTAGAAATGATGCAGGTAAAAATTGCGATCACAAAGGTATTCATAAACATCTTCGGAAAGTTTAAAATACTGGTGTCTGTAAATAATTTGATGTAATTATTAAATGTATAGGTTTTCGGGAAAAATGTACTTACATAAGAACCTTTCTCTCCACGGAAACTTGTAAGGATTACCCAGAAAATCGGGAGAACCCAGATAAATGCCAGTATTGCCAGGAAAATGTGAACAATCACATTTATCACTGTTTTACGGATTTTTGCCGTATTGGGTGCACCACTTTTTTTCGCAGCCACTGCTGCTGTACTCGTATGTGTCCAGTTCATTACATGAATCCCTCCTCATCTTTATAGGATGCGGTATTGCGATATGTTACCAATGCTACGATCGCAAGTACAATAAATGTCATAATACCAATAACAGCACCTAAGTTATAATAGTTCTTATCAACCGTCAGCTTATACAGCCAGGTAACAAGAAGGTCTGTCTTTCCTGCCGTGGCATCCACCGGAGTAGGATTTCCACCTGACAGAAGGAAGATGACATTGAAGTTATTGATATTTCCCGTAAACTGTGTGATCAGGTACGGCGTCATAACGAATAACATGTAAGGCAATGTGATCTTAAAGAAAGTCTGTACAGCATTCGCTCCGTCGATCTTTGCTGCCTCATAAAGTTCACCCGGAATATTCTGTAAAATACCAGTTACCTGAAGTAACGTATACGGAATACCTACCCAGAGGTTAATAACAATAACCGTTACTCTTGCCCATGTTGCATTTGAAAAGAACGGTAATGCGGTATCGATCAGACCATATTTTAATAACAGCGTATTGACGATACCGGTCGGTTGTAACATGGTACGCATGATCAGCAGTGATACGAACTGCGGTACTGCGATGGAAAGTACAAAACAGAATCTCCAAAATGCCTTTCCTTTTGTCTCCTTACGGTTGATGATAATTGCTAAGATCATACCGAGGATATAGTTTAATGCGGTTGCTACAATGGCCCAGATCAGTGTCCATCCTAATACGGAATAGAACTGCTTGCCGATGCTGTCACCGAAGTTTAAAATCTTCTTGAAATTTGCCAGTCCCACCCAGTCAAATAATACCAGATGATCGTTGACCTTACTGTAGTTCGTGAACGCCATGGTAATGTTATAGATCAGTGGTAAGATCGTAAAAATTAAAATTCCCATAACCGGCGCTGCCAACAGTAATTTATATAAATTTTGATCTAACAAACTCTTGCAGTCTTCTTTAAAGTTGTTTAAGTGCTTTCCTGATTTTGCCAGCACTTCCGATTTATAAGAGCTCTTTACGGACTCTCTCCAGACAATGATAAACATTGCTGTAATATAAACTGTTGCCACTCCATACAACAGAATCAGTGATGACTGGTCACCTGCTGTATATTCATAAATACTCTTTTTTTCGTTCCATACTTTTTCCTGCTCTCTCCATCCAAGAGATGGCAGCATAGATAAATTATAAATTCCTGACTGAATCATGTACCAGATATATGCAGCTTCTACTGCCAGAAACATGATTCCCTTTCCAATTTGTTTATGTGCAATATTTCCTAAGCCCATAATTAACAGGGAAAGTTTTGTGATTATATTTCCTTTTGCCACCGCATTTGTAACCGTGTACGGTGTTGAAAATTCTTTATTTTTTCCTTTTTTCATTCCAGCCTTTTTCACGTTATGGGCCTCCTTTAAATCTCAATGTAGAAACATCCAGGATGCCCGTCCGGGCACCCTGGGATTTCTATCAGAAGAAATCTTTTTACTGTGCAATGTCTGTGTTCATTGTTGTATTCATATCTTCTGTTTTCTCTGCTGCGTTATCAGCTGTGATCTCACCAGCGACCAGTGCTTTACCCATGTTCTCAGCCGGTGACCAGTAGTTGCTCATTTCGCTTACTAATGGCTGCATGATAGATGTATCTGTCATAACTTTTGTAACTGCCGTAGCAATTTCATCATCTGAGATTGCAATGTTTGTATTTGTAGGAAGGATATTTCTCATATCATAATGATCTTTCTGGGCATCTTCACCTGCAAGGTAAGCCGCTAAAGCCATGGAAACCTGCATATTCTCTGTATTTGGATTAACGCCGATTGCTTTAGATCCTATGAAGGATTTCATCTGACCCTCTGTTCCTCCGATATTTACAGTAGGAAGAGCTGCAACACCCATGTTATCGCCAAGAGCTTCTTTTACAGATTCTGCATCCCATGTACCTGAGAAAATGGCATTAACGCTGCCATCACGTAAACCGGCAATACCTGCTCCGTCTGCATCATTAATGAAGTTTGGATTCTTGCAAAGGTCTACAAGATACTCAGTAACTGCTGCTGCCTTGTCACCACTAAAATCGACACCTGCTGCTGCATCAGTACCATCACCAAATAATGTACATCCGTTTGCTACATAGAAAGCCTGAATATACCAGGAGTTAGATAATGGGAAAGAAACTTTTCCTTTTTCTAACATGGTATCAAAGCTCTTAATATCATCATCTGAAAATACACTCTTATCATAGTACATGAACCATGTATTTGATGTAAACGGGAATGCCACTACTGCATCATTGTAAGTAACAGATGCTGTAATAGAATCAGAGTTTGTTGTAGTTACATAGTCAAGATAGCTTCCTCCAAGCTCTGCTAATGCATTTGCAGATACCAGATCCGGGATGTTATCGTTTGCTAACATATATACATCTGCGGAGTTTTCAACATCCTGTGTAACCGTTGCTTTTGCATCACCCTCTGCACATACACCATAATTGAAAGTGATATCCCAGTTTGGATGAGCTGCGTTGAATGCGTCACACTCTTTTGCAAGCCAGCCTGTATCCTGATCTTCCTGTGGGCTCCATACTGTAATTGTACCGGACCATGGCTCATCTTCAGAATCTGCGGCTGCTGCCTCAGTACCTGCGGTATCTACGGCTGCTGCCTCAGTACCTGCTGTCTCCTCTGCTGCTGCATCACTTGTTGTGCTGTTGTCTGCTGCTGCATCGCTTCCAGCATTGTTTGCGGCTTTGTTTCCGCATCCTGCTGCCATGGTTGTCATCATAGCTGCTACCATTAATAATGACACTGCTTTCTTTTTCATTTTTTTCCTCTCCTTTTCTTTTTCCCAAAAAGTTTTCATGAACTTTGTTTTTATATAAAATGCAATCTGCACTTTATAACATAATCATCTGTGATAAACTGATGCAAGTGTCCGGATCCATGCCCTTCGCTCCTCACTCAGTTCATCGGTTCCAATCCTCCATCTCCAGTTTCTCCCGACGGTGGATGGTGCATTCATCCGCGCTTCATTTCCAAGCTTCATCAGATCCTGCATCTGTATGATCACCACATCTGCAATGCTTGCATAGGCAGCCCGGATCAGCGCATCCGGTATTTCTTCTTTATATTTGATATTCAGATACTCGTACAGATAAGCAAGCTCATAATCTGTTTTGTCCCTGAAGTAACCAACAATTGTTTCATTGTCATGCGTTCCCGCATAAACGACAAGATTGCAGTCGGTGTAATTATGTGGAAGATGTTCGTTTGCCGTATCATCCCCAAATGCGAACATCAAAATCTTGATGCCCGGCCATCCGGTTCTTGCCATCAGCTTCTTCACACCCGGTATCGGACTCTTTCCTGCGATATCCTCAACGATGATGTGTGTATCTCCGATCACTTTTTCGATTGCATCCGTAAGTTTCTTTCCAGGTCCCCTACTCCACTTTCCACTTCTTCCATCTTCTGCCTTGTTCGGTACGACATAATACTTTACGATCGCTGCAAAATGATCAAGCCGTATTACATCAAACAGCTTTGCATGTTCTAACATACGCGCCTGCCACCAGGCAAATCCATCTTCTTCCATCCGGCTCCAGTTGTATACTGGACTTCCCCACTTTTGTCCATTCTCTGAAAATGCATCCGGCGGAGAACCTGCAACTCCTTTTGGCGTCCCATCCTCTTCCAATAAGAAAAGTTCCCGGTTTGCCCATACATCCACACTGTCTAATGCCACATAAAACGGAAGATCACCAATCAGCTGGATACCTCTGTTATTTGCATATTCTTTTAATTTTTTCCATTGTTTAAAAAATTCAAACTGGCAGAATTCATAGAACAATATGTCTGTATGTAACGTTGTTTCATACTCTTTTAATGCCTCAGGATCCCGGCTTCGAAGCGGTTCGTCCCACTTCTGCCATTCCTCATCACCAAAATGTTTCTTTAATGCAGTATAAAGTGCATAATCAGAAAGCCATCTGGCATTTTCCTCACAGAACGTTACAAAAACTTCATTTTCGATATCGAATCGTGCGAACGCCATTTTCAAAACTTTAAAGCGGTTCTCATAAATCATCGCATAATCAATATCCGCTTCATCATTTCCCCAATGGAAACTTCGGATCTCTTCCACACTAAGCAGCTTCTCCTGCACAAGATCATCCAGATCGATCAGATATGGATTCCCGGCAAATGCGGAATATGACTGATATGGACTGTCTCCAAAACTGGTTGGACCGATCGGCAGCACCTGCCAGTAACGCTGTTTTAAATCCACCAGCAGATCTATAAACTGGAATGCCGCATCTCCTAATGTACCAATTCCGTATGAAGATGGTAAACTTGTGATCGCTAAGAGGATTCCTGCTCCCCTTGCCATTCTTTTTGCATCCAATGATCTTCCCCGGTCCTTCCTCTCATTTTTTTCGTTTTTTTTCGTATCTGTGATAATTTTATTACTGGAAACGTTTTTTGTCAACGAATTTGCAACTTTTAACAGCGTTTTTGCCATATTTGCCGTTTTTGCTATATCGTTTTTGTTTATTTTTACAACGAAAGCGCTCAAAAGTTTCGAAAATTTTAGTATGTCTGCTTGTCAACTTTTTGTTTTCTTTATATAATATAAAAAAATCAACTGTTTTTACTAAGGAGAGGATCTTACCCATGGCAACAATCAAAGATATTGCAACAAGACTCGGTGTTTCCGTCAGTACCGTATCAAAAGGTTTAAATGGCGCGAGTGACATCAGCGAAGAATTACGTCAGATGGTGCTTGACACTGCAGTTGAAATGGGATACGCAACAAAAAAATCAAAGAAAAAAGAAAACCGCAAACTGGCGGTTTTTATCGAAAATATGGAATATGAAACGGAAGATCAGTTTGGCTACGATATCGTACTCGGTTTCAAACAGAATGCTTTCCGCCATAATTGGGATGTCACCGTTATTCCGGTCACACCTGCTTTTCAGCTTACAGAAAAATATGATACATACATGTTAAAGAACGGTTTCTGCGGTGCCTTTTTAGTCGGATTCGCCCTGCATGACGAATGGATGCAACAGCTTTCCCACACCACAATGCCGACTGTTCTCTTTGATAACTATATCGAAAAAAATCCGAACGTCTGCTACGTCGGCACCGATAACTATGAGGGCATCGACGCAGCCGTAGATCATCTTTATACGCTCGGTCACAAAAAAATTGCTTTCTTAAACGGTTCCCTGCACTCCATGGTATCCGAGCAGCGCCAGGAAGCATTTTATAACAGCATGAAAGCTCACGGACTGACTGTTGATGAGAAGCTGACCGCCTACGGCTATTATGTGGCAGACAGCGCAAAGTATCACGTCCCGACGTTTCTCGGCGCAGGTGCGACTGCGATCATCTGCGGCAACGATCTGATTGCTTCCGGTGTGATCGCTGAGTGTAAGCTGCGCGGTTTCCGTGTTCCGGAGGATATCAGCGTTGTCGGTTTTGATGACCTGCCGCTCTCTGCCTCCTTAGAGCCGCCGCTTACCACGGTTCGTCAGGAGCGCAATGAGCTTGGAAAATGCGCTTACGTCGTTTTAAATTCTCTGGTGCACCACATCCCGTTCTGCCGGACGCAGATCCGCGCCAGACTCATCGAGAGAGAGTCGACGGCACGCTGTCCGGCGGCGCCGGAGATCAAACCGCTGGCTTAAAACTGCCAACAGATTTATCAACACTACTCTGCGTTTCGGACCGCCTCGTATACGGGGCGGTTTTCTTTTGCCGGAAGGCAGATCAGCAGAAACATGGCGGTAAGTTCTATCGTCGCGAGCAGCAGAATTGCAAACCGGTAAGACATGATCTGTCCCAGTGCTCCCGCTGCCATCTGGAATGCCACACTTCCGATCGCAAATACCATATTAAAAAATGCGTTGATACGCGCCCGCATATTTTCGGGCAGATAGCTCTGCACTGCTGTCTCACGGATGGTCGCACTTGAGATGCCAAGTGCCCCACAAAGGAAACGGTTACACAGCATCAGCGGATATGGCAGATATAAAAGTAAAATATCCATCAGTCCATAGACCGTATAGACAAATTTGGTAAACGCATAACGTTTTTTTACCGGTATTTCTTTTTTATACTGAAAAATGCCGCCAAGTCCCCGCCCGATCATTTCCGCACTTTTTAAAAATCCAAGCATTGTGACCGTAAGCCACGGCACTGTCTGGTAAAACGCCTGTATCAGTACGGTATTTCCATCTGACACACCGCTTGTGATACTCATATAAGTATAGATGTTACGAATGCCCTTTTCTTTTTTCAGATAATGAAATCCTTCCCTGATATCCTGACAATACTGCTTCCAGGTATAATCGTCCTGTGCTTCTTCCTTTTCCTCATGAATCCGGCTCTCCACGATGACAGATACCATCGTGATACCCGAAACCAGATAAAAAATATGTGCCATAGATATTTTTTCATACAAAAAGGTTGCCGCCGGGGACATTGCAATGATGACAAGCGGATAGATCGTATTGCTGACCGCATAGCCCTTCTGCTCCATCCCGTTCGGGATCAGATTTGGATACCATGCATCATATGCAAGACGGTAAAACACCGAAATCGTTCCTACCGCAAGAACAAATATCAGATACAGCAGATAGTTGAACGCATGAACACTGATATAGAGTCCCATTACCGCATACAATACCGCTGTTACAATATCCAGTCCGACGATCCATTTTTTCTTTCCGCCTTTATCAATCAAAGGTGCTGCTAAAACAGAAAGGACAATGTCCGGCAAAACGCCACAGATCAGTACCAATGCTGATAAAAATGTAGATCCGGTCTCATCAAATACCAAAAGGCTGATCGGCAGGTTCATGGCTTCGCCACCTACGGCTGTTAAAATGGTTGCTATGGCGATACTGGTGAAATCTTTTGTCCAGAGTGTTTTTTGCTGGTGTGACATGTTTTTCCCTCATTTCATGTTTTGTAGTATAACGTAATGTTTATGATGTCCGGAGCAAATAGTGGATTCCAGACATCATATATCGATTGCTACAGTTATTATATATTCCACTTTAAACTAGATAAAGCGAATTGATTTGGGAAAATCGGCACAAAAAAAGCACGCTAAAACGTACTTTTTCTGGTCTTTGCGGAAATTTGTTCACTAAACTCCAGTGCCTTTTTATATTTTCGCTGCCTCGTATAGGCTTCTAAAATCACATTTTTATACTGATAGAGGAAACCAAACGACTTTTCTTTTATGAGTGCCCTGATCAGTCGTTCGATCAGATCTAAATATGCCGGATCCGCCGTAAAGTCTTGCTTTTGTTCCATGCAAAGTTCCTCATACATCAGACGCTCTGCCATCTTACCCTTCATATCTTTCCGGGAAAGTAACTGTTTCATTATTGCAAGATAATGATCCGCCTCCCTGGTATTTCCAAGGAGAAGATGTAACCATGCCTTTTTATGACAGAGCAGGAAATCTTCTGACCGGACACGGTTTAAACAGTCGAGTGCTTCCTCATATCTTCCAACTGCAAGATAGGTCGCCCCCATATTATAATATAATCCCTGCTCGTATTCTTTCCACCATCCGGTATTCTGTAATAGTCTTCTGGTGCGCTCATAATAGACGGTCATCATCTCATCCATATCGACACATGCATATGCGCTTCCATTCATAAAATAATAATCCACCAGTGCATATACATTTCCCTCTTCTAATGCCGCCGTCACAAAACGGTTCTCCATCCGGTGAATCGCGTCGTATTCTGCCTGTTCATAATAACCGGAAATCAGACAGCGCATGCCAAGCGTGTTCTGCAGTCCGTGCTGTACTTTCTGATACCACTCCATTTTCTCTGCCGGATCTTTTGTGAGTCTTGAACAGACCAGACTGTAATAGGCATACTGTTTTTCATCCATGCAGTCTTCTAACTGCGCTAAAGTGCTGACATTCTCATTCAAAAAATTCTGTATGTCATTTCCATCCGCTTCTTTTTTCATCAAACTTTCGATAAAGCTCTCATCTACTTCTTTCCATGTGCTCTCACTGTAATAAATTACGGACACCAGTCTGATATCGATTGTAAGCGGTGACATCAAAAGCCAGTCCCATTTTCCGGCAAGTTTTTTCCATACCGTTTCATTTTCCAGCCCATATTGCAGATTGTAAAAAAATTCATCTATCTGTTTCCTGCTCTCAGTAAGAAACGCAGAATCTGTCTCATAATTGATTCCAAGTCTTGCAAAAAGCTGCTTTAAAATTGCCATATCCGGCTCCGCCGATCCACGCTCGATTTTACTTAAATACGAAACCACACAGATGCCATAGCAGACTTCTTTCTGCCCCTTTCCCTGTCTGATCCGCTCCGCGCGCAAAATCATCCCTGCCGGATTTTTTTCTTTTCTATTCATGCTTATTTTCCAAATTTTTGTCTCTGTGAACTATCTATCGTCTTTATAAAGCCCATTGGATTTTTCTGTTATAAAATTGCCTCTTAAATCGGCGCAAGCAGGTACTCACACAAAATCTGATATAATTTTTGCGGTTCAACCGGTTTTGCAATATGTGCATTCATGCCCGCTTCCTTGCATTTTCTCACATCTTCCAGCGTATCGTCTGCACTCAATGCTATGATCGGAATGATCTGCGCATCCGGCTTTGCAACCTTCCTTATCGCTCTCGCCGCAACAAAACCGTTCATGTTTGGCATCTGGATATCCATCAGTATCGCATCAAAATGATAGGGTTCTTCCGCTTTAAACTGCTCTAATGCCGCTTTTCCATCCTGCGCACTGATCACATTTACCGCCACATGCTCTAAGATACGCCTGCTGATCTCAACATCAAGTGGATGATCCTCCACAAGCAGAACCCTCTTTCCCCGCAGGATGTTCTGTATCTCCTCCGCGGAACGGTGTGCCACTTCGATCTCCGGCTGTATCTCCGCAATCTCAATCTCAAGATGGACTTTTATCTCCGTACCTTTCTGCGGCTCGCTTTTTACCGTGATCGTTCCGCCCATCAGATCAACGATGCTTCTCACGATCGCAAGTCCGAGTCCCGCTCCGTTTCCCCGTTCCCCCTGATTCACGCTCTCCTGCGTAAATGGCTGGAAGAGAATCTGCTGAAACTCTTCGCTCATTCCCATTCCGTTGTCGGACACCACATAGTCGGCACAAAATTGATTGTTGTGCGTGGCATAATTACAGATGCGGAATGTGACCTCCCCGCCCTCCGGTGTAAACTTCACCGCGTTGGAGAGCAGATTAAAAAATATCTGGAAAAACCGCACCGGATCAACCATCATATTAATGTTGATCTCCTCATGCGGCATATGAAATCGGATCCATTTGCGCTCACACATCGGCTCCATCATATTTTCCACTTCATTTAAAAATTCCGTAAACGAATACGGCTTGGGATGAAGATGGAACTTTCCGTTTTCGATCTTAGACATATCCACCAGATCATTCAAAAGTCCCATCAGAAATTCACTCGCGCCGCGTATCCGGTTTAAGCACTCTTCCATCCGCTCCGGATGTTCCGTCTCTTCAAGTCCTAACGCCGTTGCCCCCACGATCACGTTCATCGGTGTCTTGATCTCGTGACTGATGCGCGACAAAAACTCTGTTTTTACTTCTGCAACTTCCTCTTTCGCTGCATCCCTCTGCACCTGCATGCGCCGCAGACGCACCGTGTCAAACAAAAACAATCCCACAAGTGCCGCGATCAGTACTGCGATCAACATTGTCTGTTCCATAACAAAACCCCCAGTGGTTTCTACTCTTCATAAATGACTGCCTGTTTTCCGGCAATCTTATAAGGATAATTTTACCATAGGGGTTTGGTGGGGTGCAACTGGATTAGGGGGAGAAATCACTTTAACTTTCTGTTGCAGATACACTTGTCAAATGTTTGAAATATGATTTATTTTCATTCTTTTCCAAGCACTCCCAGCACTTTGTGCAGCAGCCGGTACAACTCATCAGCATCTTCTTTCTCCAGACACACGCAGCAGCCCATTTTTTTTGGCACCAGAACGGCATCCTCTTTCAGCTTTTCGCCGAGTTCTGTGATCGTCACATTTAACACACGCTCATCCTCACTGTCCCTTGCGCGTACAAGATAGCCTTTCTGCTCAAGCTTTTTTAGGACAGGCGTGAGTGTGCCAGAATCCAGATATAAAAGTGCTCCCATATCTTTCACGCTGATCTGTCTGTGTTCCCAGAGCACCATCATCGCGATATACTGCGTGTATGTCAGGTCAAGCTCATCTAAAAAAGGCTTGTACTTGCGCACGATCTCTTTGGAACAGGCGTAAAGTGGAAAACACAACTGGTTTTCCAGTTTTAATGCATCATATTTATCTGGCATGATAATCCTCATTTCTACCGGTACACCATTCTGCAATCCAGATTATTCCCAGACGATGTACCAGTTCACAGTCAGCTCTTTCTAATTCAGATGTTCCTCGATAAAGCTGCGCATTGCGTCTTTCGGCTGGAATCCAACCGTTCTTGCCACTTCCACGCCATCTTTTAACACGATGACTGCCGGGATGCTGACAATGCGGTACTCCTGTGCAAGTCCCATGTTTTCATCGGAATCTGCGTTGTAAAACTCTGCCTTGCCGGAGAGTTCCTCGGATAATTCTTCCATCACCGGTGCTAACATCTGGCACGGTCCGCACCATACTGCGGAAAAATCAACAACTGCTGCACCTTTTTTTGCCTCATTTAAATCGTTATTTGTAATTTTCTTTACCATAATATTTTCCTTTCCTGCGCAGTTCTTTGCGCATGACACACTGTTTTTTGTGATATATTTGCTGTAAAATACATTCCGGTTTTAGCCCCACACATTTCTGTTCATGCGGGCTGCCTCTTTACTGCTTCCCGGCTTCGCGTTTTTTCGCATCCAGATAAGCCACTGCGGATAATGCCGCAACATTGCCCTGTCCGGCTGCTTTGATATACTGATACGGTGTTCCCGTAATATCTCCACAGGCGAAAAGTCCCGGAATATTTGTCTCCATCGACAGATTGACCTTTACATGATTTCCGTCTAATTCCAGACCCGGCACAAGCTGTTTCGGGGATACGGCATCCCGCAGTACAAAAACGCCATCCACAAGGTACTCCCCCTGCTCTGTGCGAAGTCCCCCGGCTTTCTTTTCACCAAAGATCTCCTTCGGACGTTCTTTTATGACCGTTACCTGCTCTGATACGCCAGGTACATCCTGATACATTGGAAAATAAAGTACCTCTGCTGCCACTTCCGCAAGAAAGTCCGCTTCGTGTTCTGCGTCTTTTCCGTAACCGATGACGGCAACCTTCTTTCCTTTATAAAAGCATGCATCACAGGTCGCACAGTAGCTGACACCCCGTCCTAACATCTCTTCCTCGCCCGGAAGTGTTTTGCCTGAGACAACGCCGCACGCTAAGATCACACTCTTTGCCTCAAGCACTTCCCCGCCTGCCTGGATTGCAAAATAGTCGCCCATCGCATAGACTGTGCCGATCCGGCTGTCCGTAATATCGATCTCCATCATGGCAAGCTGCTTTTCAAACGCCTTCGCCATATCCGCTCCGGTCACCGCCGGGAGTCCCGGATAGTTCATGATCTGATGCGCCTTGCTGACCTTGTCGCTCATCTGCTTTTTCCCGATCAGCAAAATATTTTTATTTCTTACCTTTGCCGTCAACGCAGCAGAAACACCGCCAGGTCCGGTTCCGATAATTGCTATATCTGCTCTCTCCATTTTTCTCTCCATCTCAAAATCATTGTCTTAAATTTAATTGTGTACAACCTTTATGTTTTTTATCATACAGGAAGATACCATCACTTGTCAAGTAAAAAAGAACCGTGAGATTATTTTCCCACAGTTCTCTTTTCCTATGCGTTATTTTATTTTGACGTAAACTTGTATACCTTTGACCTTGTTACCCACGTATCTTTCTCTGTCAGACAATTTTTTGAATCCATCAGACAGTATTTCGTGCCCTTTTTCAGTTTCAGATTTTTTTATACGCTCACACTTCTCCCTCTTTCAATATCTTTTTGATGTTTAAGAAAAACAATGTGGCTGCAACTATCACCGAGATAAAATCCGAAACCGGCTCTGCTAAAAAAACGGCAAATACTTTATCTGCAAAGAAATGCGGCAGGATATAAATCAGCGGAATCAGCAGGATAATCTTTCGCAGGCATGCAATAAACAATGAGATTTTTGCCTGTCCGAGTGCCATGAATACCTGCTGCACCGCAAGCTGGATTCCGAATACTCCGGTCGCTGCCATATAGATGCGCAGTGCCCATTTTGTCATTTCAAATAATTCCTGTGAACTGCTGTTGAACAGATGCACAAAAAATCCAGGTGCGATTTCCACCGCCAGACAGAAGATCATCGTGTATGTAAAACTGCAGATCATAAGCAGACGATATGCCTTTTTCACACGATCCATCTTTTTTGCTCCATAATTAAAACTCATGATCGGCTGCGCTCCCTGTGCAATTCCCTGCACCGGCATAAACTGAAGCTGCATAATACTGCTTAAGATCGTCATGGCTCCGACCGCCACATCACCGCCGTAGCGTGATAAAGATGCGTTAAATGCAATATTGATTGCGCTCTCCGTCGCATTCATGATAAAAGGCGATACACCAAGTGCACATACCGGCAAAAGTACGGAGGCTTTCGGCTTAAAATACTTTGTCTTTATTTTCAGCTTTGTCTGTTTTCCCGTCAGAAAAAGGATGACCCATACCGCTGAAATTGCCTGTGAGATCACCGTTGCAAGCGCGGCTCCCTGCACACCCATGCCAAATACGAAAATAAAGACCGGATCTAAAATGATATTGCAGACTGCCCCGATCAGAACCGTTTTCATACCGACTTTGGAAAATCCCTGTGTATTGATAAAGGAATTTAATCCCATCGTAAGCATGACAAACAAAGTCCCTTTTCCGTAAATGTTCAGATAAGAAAGTGCATACGGCAGCGTATTGTCACTTGCACCAAACAGCATCAGAAGCGGCTCCGCTGCAAACTGCAGTACCACAACTAAAATCAATGCGATCACGATCAATGCCATGGTACAGTTGCCGAGTATCTCCTCCGCCTCATCATTTTTGCCTTTTCCCATGAAAATAGCAACACGCGGCGCCCCGCCATACCCGATCAGACCGGAAAATGCCGTGACAATCATCAGAATCGGGAAGCAGAGTCCAAGACCGGTCAGTGCCACGCCCCCGTTTTCCGGGATATGACCGATATAAATACGATCCACCAGATTGTAAAGAAGATTGACGAGCTGTGCGATCACAGATGGTACCGCCAAGGTCAGCAAAAGTCTGCCGACGCTTCCCTCGCCGAGATTAATTTCATTTTTTGACTGTTTCATTTATATCCTCTTTTCCTGAACTTATTTTTAACCATGTAGCTATAAAAAACTGCTTCCAGTTTCTCTGTTTATAAATCATGTGTTGCAGCAAATTTTTCCAGAATCTTTTTCTGCTTATAATGATAATAAATGATCATCCCCACCGCGCTGACCAGCCATGTAATTGGGTAACATGCCACGATCTGTGAGAGTGTGCCATCCGGTACGATCCAGGTGACCCATACGACACGCAGCACACAGATACCGATCATCGTCATTGCCGTCGTCACGATCACATGCCCCTGCGCGCGCAGTGCGCCGGAATATACTTCGATAAACACAAACAGAAAATAGGTCGGCGATATGATCTGCATCATGCTAAGACCAATTTCCACTACATTCGCATCTGTGGTAAATATGCCAAATAAAAATCTTCCCGCCGACATTAAGATCACACTCAGAAGAATCGCAGTTACAAGTGCCATGCCAAGACATTCCCTTGTTCCTTTGCGGACGCGGTCCATTTTTCCGGCACCAAAATTCTGACCAACGAACGTGGTCGCAGCGATTCCAAACGCACTGTTGATCATCCAGAAAAGGCTGTCTATTTTGCCAAATGCAGCCCATGCCGCCATTGTGTCAACGCCAAATCCGTTTAACGCAGCCTGCACGATCACGTTTGAAATACTGTACATGCTCGACTCGATACCGGTCGGCAGTCCGATGGCGAGCATATTTTTCAGCACACTTTTATGGATCCTGATTTCGCGTGGAATTAACTTTAAGCCGGCAGTATGATACATTAATGCCACACTGACGAGCACAGCGCTGATCCCCTGCGCGATCAGTGTTGCCACTGCCACGCCAAGGACTCCCATTTTAAATCCAAGCACCAGCACCAGATCCAGAATAATATTGACGATGCAGCAGACGATCAGAAAATAAAGCGGACGTTTCGAATCGCCGATTGCCCGTAAGATTGCCGCTCCCATATTGTAAACAAAAATAAATAAGAGTCCCGCAAAATAAATCCGCACATAAAGTGTCGAGTCAGGCAGCAGATTTTCCGGCGTATTCATCCATTTTAAAACCATACGTGTCATAACAACACCGATCACTCCGGCAATGATACCGCCTGTGATTGCAAATGCATATGCCGTGTGCAGTGCCTTATGCAGCTGTTCCTCATTTTTTGCCCCAAAATGCTGGGAGATCATAACTGTTGCGCCGGCAGATAATCCGGTAAAAAATCCGACCACCAGATTGATGATCTGACCGGACGAACCGCTGACGCAGGATAGTGCCTCTTTTCCGACAAACCGCCCGACGATCACCGCGTCCACCGTATTGTAAAGCTGCTGGAAAAATGTTCCCACCAGTATCGGGAAAAAGAATAATAAAAGCTGTTTCCAGATGACTCCCTCTGTGATTTTATTTTCCATTGTATCTTTTGCTGACATAAAAATCTCCATTCTTGCGCAGCTTTCTGCGCATCTCAAGTTTGTGCGCAAGCACAAATCTTGCGTGTGAAAAATCTTATTTTTCACACTATTGCCTCACTTCTTGATTGTTCTTTACAAATGAATTTATTTTTTTCCGCAGATCAGATCATAACTCTCTGCGATCATCCGTCTGATTTCCTCATCCGGTATGCTTCCATCCAGAATAACGGTATTCCAGTGTTCCTTGTTCTGATGATATCCCGGAATCACCGCTGCATATGCCTCCCGCCAGAAATCGCGCCACTGCGGATCAACTTTTATATTTATGCGCATCTGTCCTTCGTACTCATAAGTCCAGAGAAATGCCTTTTTGTTCTTTTTATACCGCACCAGAATCCAATTTGGATCGTGGAACGGTGTGTCCTGATAGACATCTTTAAATGTCATGCCAAAAGATAATGCTTCCTGTCTGGTTGTCATGGACTTTCTTCCTTTCTTTTATCTTCGGATTTTACGGATAATTGTACTCAAAATACGTTCTAAAAAATGTCCTGCCATAGGTAGTCCAATAAATCCGCTTTTTAATAATAGTAATCCGGCTCCCATAGAAAACAGAAAGGATGCCGCTATCTCTATTACTATTTTCCGGTCAAATTTTAATTTGCAGATCAGACATTGTATACAGATGCTGATACACCAGGCAAACGCTGTAACCGGTATGGACAAATACAAATCTAATCCCCAGTGCATGAAAAGAACACCGCTAAATGTCTGCATCATCATACGCTGCGGGATTTCCATACAGACACCATCTAACGCATAAAGCAATAATTCTTTTCCGCGTGGGATTTCCGCAACCTGATTTATGGAAATGACAATGGCTGACAATAATACTGTAACAGCCAGAATCATCCAGTTTTTCCAATCAGCAAGACTATGATAATTCCATAATTCCAGTCTGTTGTATTTTAAGATGAAAACTAATGGTATCACAGATGCAGCTATTACACTATAGCGTTCCAAAAATTTTACTTTTGACTTTTCCACACATATCTGTATCAGAAAATTAAGCCCAAACCATACTCCTGACAGCAAAATTCCTGAAACTAAAGTTAAAATTATATAAATTATCTTTATTACTGCAGCTCCCTCACTTCTCTCATAACCATCAGCTCCCGCTCCACCCACGGGATATGTTCCACATCAGCTACCCTGTTTTCCTCTCCTGTGCTATATACAATGACGAAACCTTAAGTCCTGTCTGTTGCAGTACATATGCCTTTATCTGCTCATAAGCTGCTTGTCTCCGCTCCGCTTCGATCCGTGCCAGACAAAGGTCCCCCGGACCTTTAGCGCCCCTTAAATTCAGATAAATCCATATCCTCCAGGGAGAAGTCCACCTTCACTTTTCTTGTATCGACCATTCACTTGGAAAGCAAGACAACCGTCTCCACATGTGTCGATAGGGTAATTGAGATGCACTTTCCAGAGTTTTCACTGTACTCTGGGAGCGAAAAATGTTGCACTCTCTGATGAGACTACAAAAAATTGACATGATGCACTCTCTTATGTCCCTGCATAGAAAAAGATTGCATTGTATTTTAGATGTAAGCCAGATCAGCTTACGATTGACTCTGCTCTTTCTCTATGGTCCACTACTCATCCCTTGATGATAACTTCTAAGATATTGTACCATAGATTGTTTATTTGGGAAATTACTTCCCGATAAAAATGGGCAGAAGAAAACCTCCAAATCTGTTGGGGACTTGGAGGCTTGATTCCGACCATTTACTGTTCATTTTGGATTTTTTCAATTAATCTCAAATTCTCCGGTTTAACAGTTCCTATAAAATTCTTCATTCTTGTGTCAAATGAGAGAACATATGACGATGCATCTATTAAAACACACGCATTCTTGGTTTTATCTATATGATCTAGGCATCCAACACAAAGCATATCAAAAATATCATTCTTGTCTAACTTTTTTCCTCTTTCAAACCATGATGTAAACATTACATCCCGAAGATATCTTCTCTGTGTAGCAGAATATTTTCCTTTTTTAAACATCTCTGACACTTTTACTTTCGCTATATCTAGGAAATGTTGGTCTGTTGCCAAGGTATCTACTATACACGGCATTGTTCCCGTATTTCCATCCAAACCACTTTCAATACTTTTTTGATATGTCTGCTGTACAATACTTATAATATCCTCCTTGTCCTGTTTGCAAGCAACACATCCTTGAATAATAATATTAGTAAGCACACATGCTTCATTCAATTCTTGGATATAAAAATCCTTGAGTACTTTTTTCTCTTTGTTTTCATCATACCCTGACTGCAGTTCTACTTTAATTCTTTCCTCTAATAAATTTTGATATTCCTTATATGCAACTCTTCCAATATACCCCAATATAGCATCTTTGTTTTTTTGTGACAGTCCATCTGTCATCTCTAATTTGTAATGAGCATATAAATCTTTTGTAATTTCAAAAAATAAAAGTGTGAATTTACTCTCAATTTGAATTTTGCTCTTTAATAATCTATCCGCATAATTTTTGAGAGCTGCTTGATCCATATATGCAACACTGGTAATTTCATCTTCACTCACAACATAGTCTGGAATATTATTAAAAAGTGGCAACCCCTTCGCATACCTAAACTCAAGTAAATTTTGTAACACTTTTGGATTATTTCTAAAGTGTGTCATTATCTCAATATATACCGAAGTCGGAAGACTCTTTTCTCTCTGTTGTTCTAAATATTTTTTTAAACGTTCTTCGTCAACAGGTTCTGATGTCATTCCTAATTTGCTTCTTCCATAATATGAATAAAAGGCATTTGCATCCAAAAAAATCATTTTTTCATCCTCTACTTGAATCATTTTTTACCAATAAACTAGTTTGTAATTTTTGTAACTTTTCATACATTATATCACATTTATTCTTTTCGCAAAAATTTTACACAGGACATATAAAGAGAAACCTCCAAATCTATTATAGACTCGGAGGCTTGGTTCCAACCATTTTATTCGCAGTAAACTGTTTTCCTGCTACTGTAAAAGAACTATGCAAGTGCAGGTTCCTTCCCTGCAATAATCGCTTTCACTTCTTCTATATCCTTATCTGTGGCTGAGGCTATCTGCTCTGCTGTAAAACCATTCTTATACATTTTCATAATGAGTCCTGCCTCTCCAATTGCAATACCATCTTCTTTTATTCCCTGACTCAAGTTACACATAACGCTCACATCCTTCCTGAAGTTCTCCTCAATAGGAATATCGTATTCATTTCCAATTATGTTTAGTTTTTCATCTATTGTAAGTTCCTTAGATAACAATGCTCCCAGCAGACGGTGCAGTTCATACGTCTCATCATGTTCCGGCAGATTCTTTGCCAGTCCAAGCATGATGATATTCAGCAGGTCAAGATTTCCCTTCCATTCATAGGAACCAATCAAATCTTCCTTTGTGAGATGCACATGGCTCATGCTGCTCTCTTCCATGTTCATACATACCCAGATCGAATATACACGCTTAATGTCATTGTAGCTGGAGTTCTCAAAATCACGTTCTTTTTGTGATGAGATCAGTCTGCTTACATAAAAGATTGCCCTGTTTAAGATTTCGTATCCCTTCGGCTCGTCTTTCTGTGCTTCCACATTTATGATGATCTGTGACAATCCATCTTTCATGCGCACATAGAAAACGATATCAAATCTTACCAGACCTTCATTAATTTCTTCATTTTCTGTGTTGAAACCGACCAGCCTCTCACCATTTTTTTCGCTGGCTGCATTTGTGAGTCCAGGCTCTACCGGTACCGTACTGATATGTGGTGTCCCTTCGATGCAGTCAACCACATCCTTGGGATTCATGCCCTTAAACTCATCAACTGTTTTTACCAGTATATGTGCCAGTATGCTCTTCTGTCCTAACAGACGCTTTGCACTCGTATCATACTGTGCATCCTTGTCTGTTGCTTTCACTGCATTTTTCAATTCTGTATTCACTGGCCTTCCTCCTTTTTGTAACAGATATAGTCATCCCCAAAAAGGCATCTGACCACACCTATATTATAACTTACCCGTTTCTTTTATACAATCATTTTTCACATTGTCTGCACCGGTGCATGTTGTTCCTGCTCCTCATGCTCCAAAGCATCCTGCTCTGGTACAGGCTCTACACTTTTTGCTGCTTCCTGCCCTTTTCCCATATACCGGATTTTAATGCTGCTGTAATCAACCCCTGCCGGTTCCAGCACTTTTTTCTCTAACATGTTTAACATCGCCTCGGTGTCAAATTTTCCCTCAAAATAAAATTCCTCATCCACCTTTATCGGTACATCCATTTCTTCCGGTGAACTGCCAAGGATCGTCCTACAGCGTCCGGCTACTTTTCCACACATTTCCATAAATCTTTCATGGATATCCGGCTGTTCATTACAGGTCTGCAAAATCCTTTGTGCCACCTTTCTCCATGTAGGTGTCTCTATCCATTCTCCCGGTGCGAACTGGACTGCCAGCGGTCTTTTCCCTTTCAGTTCTGCCGGGGACACTGTGATAAGGCTGCTTTCCCGGATCGTATCTTTCACACTTGTATGCACCTCGCCACTCCGGTACATCTGGAGCAGTGCATCACATTTGGTGTTTACAAGCTGTAACATTTCCTCCCTCAGTTCTTCTATCAGTTGCTCATAATTCATACGCTTTTCTCCTCCTCTCCTGTCACACTATAATGTACCCATAACAGTGGACACATGAATTAGTGTAGTACCCGTTTTACGGACACCAACACAAGACGTGCTCCTGTTCTTAATCACCGTTTCCATGTGAACCCTTTTTCTTGGACACACCCTTCCAGATGTGATATTCTAATCACAGAAATGGAGGATTTTCATGAGCAGAAAACTATTCACAGAGGAACAACAACAATTACTTCGCCAAAACCCTTACATTTTCACATAATCGTCCGTGGGTGCTTTGAAATGAATGTTCAGAGAAGTGCGTTCCGGCACGATGTCCTGATTGCTGTAGCTGTCCTTTTCACGCTCATTGTGTTCCTGTACCTTAGCCACATCTGCCGGAGTTTCCAAGTCCTGATTTCTGGCTACGGTACGGTCTATTCCATCATTTCTTGCCATAGAATTTTTGTCCTTTCTTTGAGATTTGCAGACAGCGGAGAACTACGGAGAGGCACTTTTTCAAAGTGTAATAACCCACTATGACACTTTCATCCATACTGGCTGCAAAGTGCCGTGGGCTCTCCGAGGGCTCTCCCG
>ERZ650918.194-NODE-194-length-70018-cov-7.999886_pt1 | contig 70018 bp, 56 predicted proteins | sample MGYA00514758_ERZ650918 | MGnify/ENA metagenome assembly ERZ650918 | reverse complement strand
TTTGCTTCTTCTTTTTCTTCTGGTGAAAGCTCCAGTTTTGCCAGAATGCCCACATACTCTATGGTATCGTCACTGATCACATTTGCCATGGTTTCGTTTCCTTTCTGAACCTGTTTCTTCTATATAAATGCAACTATATATAAGAAGTTTTTGGAATTTTTTATAAGTTTTTCTTATGATCTATGGTTCCAGTCTTGTTACATCTCTTGGGAAGAGCGCTGTCTCTCTTACGTTCTGCTCATCTAAAAGACGCATGGTCAGTCTCTCTAAGCCGATTCCCAGTCCGCCATGTGGCGGCATTCCATATTTAAAAATCATCAGATAAGAGGCAATGTCTTCCGGATCCATGCCACGTTTTTCCATTTTTTTAAGGATCTCGCCATAATCATGAATACGCTGTCCGCCTGTGGTCACTTCCAGACCCTTAAATAACAGGTCAAAGCTTAATGTAAATTTCGGATCTGCCGGGTCATCCATAGCATAAAACGGACGTTTCTTTGATGGGTAATGGGTAACAAATACGAAATCACTGCCGTATTCTTCTTTAAAGTAACGGCCAATGAGAAGTTCTTCTTCCGGCTCTAAGTCATATGGGTTTCTGATCCGTCTGTTGTACTTTTCAGATACCAGCTCTTTTGCCTTATCAAAACGGACTGCCGGGATCTTGCTTACATCCGGAAGTGTGACACCTAACATATCCAGCTCTTTTTTGTACTCTTTTTCCAGAAGTGCCATGGTGTACTGTAAAAATCCGGTCTCCATTGCCATAATATCTTCAAAACCATCGATATAGCCCATTTCAAAATCCAGGCTGGTATATTCGTTTAAATGACGGGTGGTGTTGTGCTTTTCTGCGCGGAACACGGGAGCTGCCTCAAATACACGGTCGTAAACGCCTACCATGGTCTGTTTGTAAAACTGTGGGCTCTGTCCTAATTCTGCTTTTTTGTTGAAATAGTTTAATTTGAATACGTTGGATCCGCCTTCAGCGCCTCTTGCTACGATCTTTGGTGTGTGGATCTCTGTAAAGCCCTGGGTAAATAAATAATCCCTGAAGCCTCTTACAATGCCTTCCTGAATCTTAAATTTAGCACGTTCTCTTACGTTTCTTAAAGATACCGGGCGCAGGGCCAGCTTTGTTTCCAGGGATGTGTTCATTTTCCATTTGCTGATAGGGATTGGCATTGGCTCTGCAGGCTGGGATAATACTTTGATCTCTTCTAAGCGGATCTCAAAACCATGAGGAGCTCTTTCTTCTGCCTTAACAGTACCAAGGACTTCCACTGCGGATTCTTCTTTCAGGTCGTGGATATCAAAATTTGTGACGCCTTCTTCGTATACGCACTGTACCAGTCCTTCTGCTTTTCGCAGGATCACAAAGGCAACTTCACCCATGTCACGGACATTGTGTACAGCACCATTCATACGGATCTTTTTTCCTTCATAGGAACCTTCTAAGATCTGTGCAATTCCAAGTGTTTCTTTTGCTTTGACGCCTTCTACAAATTCCATCATATTTATTTCTCCTTCCCAACGGTGTACTTTGAAAGTACATCTTACGGTTCCGGAGATTTTTGTATAAAAAAACGCCCCGGAACACATTTACTGTATTCCGGGACGGGATCTTCTTTTCCCGCGGTACCACCCGCATTGAGAAACCTTCAGGATGCTCTTAAGACTTCTCCTCTTTTTCGCATGTAACGTATGCCACGGATATACCTACTATCAGTCCTTCCAGCCGGTTGCATCCCCTTCTGGTAAAACCGCTTCGATATACCAGCTCCAGAGTGTTCCCTTTATCCAGTCCTGCGCGGCGGCGCTCTCAGTCGGTGACGCCCCCTTCCTGTTACATTTCTCAGACAAGAGTCTCTTTCATAGCTGTTTTTTATTTGTTTTATAAATTAATACTCCGAAAGCAGAAAGTCAAGATGTTTTTTTGTATTTGTCTAATTTTTGTTGATTTTTTTAAATACTGTCCTCTCATTGACGTTGCTATTGACAAATGATACAATGTCATAGACTTGAAAAAACAGGAGGCCCCCCCTTTTATGAATTCTCTTAACAAACGACTGCAGATGTCCGGCTTCATCACTTTTTTTCTAAGCGGTATCTGCTCCATCAGCAGCGGTATTGTAGTAAGCCTGCTGCAGGAACGATATGGATTTGACTACAATGTAACAGGCACACTTTTATCTATTATGAGCATCGGAAACCTGATGGCTGGTTTTGCCACAGGAGTCCTTCCTGCAAAGATCGGACTTAAAGCCACCATTATTACACTAAGCGCAGGTTATGAACTGGGATATCTGTGGCTAGGGATTTCCGGCTGGATGAGCATTCTGGTGCTTTCTTTCCTTCTGATCGGCTTTGCTAAGGGAAGCGTTATCAATATGTGTACCATCCTGGTAAGCAACCATTCTGAAAACCGTGCAAAAGGCATGAACATCATGCATTCCTGTTATGCCTTAGGAGCTCTGATCTGCCCCTTTGTAATTGCCGGGGCCGGACTGATCGGACCTGTAGTTCCCATGTTTACTTTAGGCTTTTTAGGACTTATCATGTGGATCATTTTCCATCTGACACCATTTGAAAAGAAAACAGCTGGAAAAAAAGAAAAAACAGACTGGGGATTTTTAAAAAGCAAACGTTTCTGGCTCCTTACAGGACTTATCTTCTGCCAGAACGCAGCAGAGACCAGCGTAAACGGCTGGCTGGTAACTTACTTTAAGGGAAGCGGCATTTTATCCGGTACTTTAAGCGCCTACACCGTGACTGTTATGTGGACTGCCACACTGATCGGAAGACTTCTGATTGCCTTTGTATTCCCTCTTAAAAATCCATACACAGCCATGATCAAAATGGGCATTGGCTGTACCGTATTTTACATTGGACTGATGATGGCAAACAACCAGGTAGCTGCTATTCTCCTGCTTTTCGCCTTTGCTTTTTCCATGGCCGGCATGAACCCAACTGCCGTTGCCTGTGCCGGAAAGATGACCAGCGTAGCCAGCATCGGTGTTTTACTCCCGGCTGCCAGCTTTGGCGGCATCCTGATGCCATGGATCATTGGTATTGTCTCCAACATTGCGGGACTGAAAATGGGTATGGCAATGAATATTATTTCCTGTGTGGGAATGCTGATATTCTGTATCGCTGTAAAAAACTTAAACGAAGAATAATAAATATTTTCCCCGTCTTTGACCGGCGGGGATTTTTTGAACTTTCATAACGTCCTCATTTTCCTGTGTTTCTTTGGTATTTCAAGACACGAAAAAGACCGGTCGGGGAACCGGTCTTTCTCAGGAGAAGGTATTTCGTTTCTTATGGGGTGTAGCAAAAACTATATAATGTATTGGGGGGTTACGCCTATTATAATAGCATAGGATCCTCAAAAAGTGTGCACAAAGTTTCGATTTTTGTCTTTTTTCTTTTATGCATTTTATCCAACAACTGTTTCTGACTTTTCTTCTTTCTGGCGTTTAGGCCACTTTTCCTCCGGCTGCTGGCTTTTTTTATAAAAGTACTGGATAATGTCTTTTCGTGTAATAATACCGATAAAACATTTCTGGTCATCTAATACAGGCACAAAATTCTGGTTTAACGCTTTTCCGATCAGGTCTTCCATATCTGCGTCTGCCTTTACCGGACGGTTGTCCAGTCTGCGCTTGATGGCTGTAATGGGGATCTTCTCCGCACCTTTCAGATCCAGATGGTACTGATTTTTGATGCCCCAAAGCAGATCTCCTTCTGTCAGAGTTCCGATATAGCGGCCTGTTCTGCTGATAATGGGGATGGCAGAATATTTGTGGTACTCCATCTTTTCCAAAGCCTGTCTTAAGGTATCTTCCTCACTAATATAAGCTACTTCGCTTTTAGGAGTCAGGAAAAATAAAATGTTCATCTCGATGCTCCTTTTGTTATTATTCTAAAAGGATTATACCTTAAGGCTCTGAAGCTTCAGTGAATAATTTCTAACATTTTTCTTAAATTGTTGATCTGATCTCTTTTATCTGATCTTTACTCCATCTGATCCAGTGGATCCAGTGTTTTTTCCTGATGTTTTAATTCAAAAAATACATTCACACCTTCTACGGAATAATATTTTGTAGGTTCTGCCACGTATCCTAAGATCTGCCCTGCTTCCAGATACTCACCTGGAACAGCGGAAATTTCCTTTAGCTGCCCACAGGTAGCAGTGTACTCATTTCCCAGATCCAGCACAACAAAGTTGCCGATCTCTTCATTGGAACCTACTTCCAGCACCTTTGCATTTGCGGGGGCTGCCACCGGATCACTGACCTCTGCCTGGATCACAATGCCCGGATTGCATTTAAACTGGTCCAGAGTGGGGAAATAAATCGTCTGGTCCATACTGTAATCCAGGATCACATTCCCCCGCACCGGCCAGGTAAGGACACTGGTATCTGAAAAATTTAATACCAGGGCTTTGGCTGCCTGTTTTCCTGCACCTGCTTCTGCTGCAAGATCATCCTTGGTGTTTGGATTTTTCTCTTCTTTTTGTGCGTAACTTTCCTGTGGTACCTTTGACGCTTCGATCTCAGAAATTTTTTCTTCTGCCTTTTCTTCCTTCTGTGCAGTTTCAGGAACACCGTCCTGTGCGATAATTTCTCCTCCCGGCATTTCCAGATAAGGGCTCTGTCCCTTTTCATCTGTGTTGCTGACCGTAAGTACACCTACTGCTGCTACCGCCGTAAGCAGGCCGATCACCATCATCACCAGAAAAAGCTTATCTTTGAACATCTGATTTACTTTATCTTTCACCTTTTATCACCTCGGTAGTATTCTTACCATTTCAGGGTGCTTTATTCAGTGAAAAATGCAATACCGCTGTAAAAATATTCCAGTATTTCTTTAAAATCCCAGCCATCTTCTGCTTTTGCCTCTGCTTCATTCTGGCTCAGTCCATAGCCATGTCCCTTTCCTTTTACTGTAATGCCGATCCCGTTTTCCTGGGGTTCTGTAAAAAAGCAGGAGGAGGAAAGTCCAAATGCACCGGCTGCTTCCTCTCCAGTAAAGGAACATTCATCAATCTGGATCTCCTGTACATACCCGGCTGTATCTCGTTTTACAGTCTGCACTTTCCCTGGAAATGCTTCCGGGCGGACCTGTCTCACTTCCCCTTCTTTTCCCGGGATTTCATTCAGGGCTGCTGCCGCCTGTTTGGCAGATAAAGATACAAAACTGATAAAATCCGCTGCTTTTTCATCATCGGGACAGGAAACTGACTTCAGATACGGATATCCCTCATCCCCATCCCTGGTAGAACCGGCGGTGACGGCGCAAAAAAGAGGAGCGATCATCTCCCCATCATATGTCATCACAATTCTATTGGTCTGGATCACTGCCTCTTCCAGACGGCTGTATTTTTCCGGAAATTCCGTTTTTCCCCATATTTTTTTCAGCTCTTCCCTCGGTTTCCGGTCCAGATCCAGACTTAATTCCGAAATTTCTTTTTCTTCTCCCATCTGCCTGCGGATATAAGTCCTTGCGATCACTGCCTGGGCTTTGAGCGCTTCCATTTCACTGTCCGGCGAGATCTGAGCTGCCAGTACCGATGGCAGGTATTCTTCCAACGACAGGTAACCGCCATTTTCCTCCCGGTCCAGAAGGATCCTGTATTTTCCCGCAGCTTCTTTTTCCTGCTGCCTTACATATTCTGCCCCGTGTATATTTCCCGTTACTGCCAGTACCGTCCCATAGGGGATCAGAAAACCGGCTGCAACCAGTACGACCATCCATTTTTCCATAAAAAATCCCTGCCTCCCATATATTTATCATCATCATAAATATATGGAGACAGGGCTCCAAACTATCCTTTTTTATCAGCCAATATAAGCCTGGATCAGGCGGAAGGTGTTTTCTGCCCCATCTCTGTGGCTTCGTTCATAGCCATGGGAAGCATACACACCAGGACCAATGAGAGCATGGCGGATATCATTTCCTGCGCGAAGTGTAGTTTCCACATCTGAACCATAATGAGGATATACGTCCACTGCAAAGCCAATGTTATTCTCCTTTGCCAGCTGGACCAGACGGCTTACGATCTCATAATTATAAGGTCCGCCGCTGTCTTTTGCGCAGATAGAAACTTCCCGCTCTGTACACATCAGGCCTTCTCCTACACAGCCCATATCCACAGACCAGGCTTCTGTCACGCCATCCGGCACAGAAGCACTGCCTCCATGTCCCACTTCCTCATAAATGGTAAAATGAGCATAAACAGCACGCTGCGGCTCTATCTTCTCGTCTTTTAAATATTTTCCATATGCAAGTAAAATGGCAGCTGAAAGTTTATCATCCAGAAAACGGCTTTTTATATAACCGGAGGATGTAACTCTTGTCCTTGGTTCAAAGCACACATAATCTCCTGGCATAATCCCCAGTTTTAAAGCATCTTCTTTAGAGCTTACCGGCTCGTCTATAAGAACCTCTACTGTATCCCAGTTTCGTTCAGTTTTTTCATAATCTCCGTTTACATGAACGGACGCATTCACTAACTGGCATACACCTTCATAAATACCGTCTGCCTTTGTTATGATACGCACATTTTCCGCCTCTGCATTAGCCGGTTTCATACCTCCGATATTGGTAAGACGGAGACGGCCATTTGCCTTAATTTCCGCTACCATGCCTCCCAGTGTATCGCAATGTGCCTCCAACAGAATACCATCTTCTTTGTTCTTTCCGCCAAAAGAAGCTACAACACCACCTTTTACGGTGCGTTTCGCCTGGATCCCCAGACGATCTAATTCCTCTAACAGATAATCTGTTACCTGGCGGCAATAGCCGGAAGGACTGTCAATGGACAATAATTTTTCTGCCTGTTCTATGATGTAATCTGTATATTTTCTGTAGTCTGTCATGTATTATTTTTCCTCTGTTTTCTGTTTATGTCCTCTCGGAGTCTTTCATGCACCTGCCTTTGTGGCTGATTTTCCGATCATACGCTCCGCTCCGGACATCTTCTGTCTCTTCCTCTTAACTTATAATAAGCATTTTTTTCTGCATACATCCTCTGTTCTGCCGCTTTTAACATAGACTCAAGCATGCCTTCTTTTTTCCATTCCAGTCCCATGGAATAACTGATATGTGCCTGCTTTAAATCTTCCTGTACCTGCTCCATCTGTTCCTCAAATTCTGCCTTTCCTGACTCTGGAAGAATGATCACAAATTCATCTCCTCCAATGCGGTAGGAATTTTCCGGAAATGTTCTTAAGATTTCTTTTGCAGCATCACAGAGCAGCCGGTCCCCTGCTTCATGGCCCAGATTATCATTGATCTGTTTTAAACCATTTAAGTCAATATAAGCAACACCTGTGTCGCATACAGGATATTTTTCAAAAGTTTCCAGTACTTTCATGTACTTATTGCGGTTATAGAGCCCTGTAAGCATATCACGAAAACTTAAAAACTGCAAACGTTCCTGCTGTCTCTGGGAAGACTGGCTGTTTACAATAAAATACTGGAGAGATAATAATAAGGTCGCATCATCAAAATGAACCTTTGGATTGTCCACACCAATAAAACCTGTGACTTTACCGTTTTTCTTTAAAGGAACCGTTAAAAGGCGCTTGATATTCTGTTCCACTAACATTTCGTAGGTGGGATATCCCTTTTCCTGTTCTGCATCTGCAATATAATAAACCTGACCATTTTCAAACTTATCCATCCACACTGCAATTACACTGAGAGGAACCGACTGGAGATTGTCGATCTGACGGGTCACGCCTTCTGCTGTATATTCGTATGTATTGATCACGATCTGTTTTTCATGATCAATATCAAAAATATAACTTCTGTCTGCCTGGAAATACTGGTTGATGATCCCTAAAAGATTATAGATGGCTGTATGGATATCACGGTCCGCAGATAATTCCACCGCACACTTGTTTAAAGTAGTAGCTACTTCCAACTGATGGATCCTCTCTTTATTGGACTTCTCCATCCGTGCTTTTAAACTGCCAACGATCAGGATATTGGCAATGATCCCAAAAATGACTACCATTATCTTATCACGATTGGAAGCATCAAAATAGAAAAAACTGTGGTCCGTTGAAAAGAAATACATAGAATAGATGTATGTGATAAACCCACAGAGCATACCGGCTCCGTATCCAAACTGTACCAGAACCGCGGACAGGATCACAAACAGAATAATATTGGGATTGGAAATGTCAAATTTATTCATGATCACACAGGCCAGTACCTGCAAAATCCCCGTAATTAAGATCCATTTATTTTTTTCATCCTGTACGACGGTTTCCAGCTCTTTCATAATCGGTCTCCTCTCTGTATCTGTTTGTAGTGTATTGCTCTACACGTATAGTATAACTATATTTTACAAAAACAAAGAGGATTTTTCAATATTTTATTCGTTTTGTAACGTAATTATATTGTGAAAACTTATTGTAAGATCAGACATACAAGCGGCAGTGTGACCAGAGAACAGATCGTGGTGATAAAGATCCCTCCCATGGCATATTCACTGTCAGAGGGCGTTACCATCATCGCTATAGATGCCATAACAGGCATTCCTGCGATCAGTGCGATCGTCAGTCTTACATCCCCTGCTATTCCAAAAGCTCCCATCATACCATACATGATCATAGGGACAAGCAGCATTTTTGCAAATACGATCCCGTACAGTTCGCCCCTGCGCAGCCCGTTTTTCATAGGAACACAGGCAAAGATTCCGCCCAGATAGATCATTGCAAGAGGCGTTGCTGTAGAACCGATCTTTTGAAGTCCTGTATTTAACAATGTAGGCAATTTAAGCCCTGTAAGGATCATAAAGAGCGCCACTATAATTCCAATGGATGCCGGATTGACCAGTTTCTTCAGATCAAATTTTCCTTCTCCTTCCGGAGCTGTCAGTTTTACTCCCAGGGTCCATAAAAACAGCTGGTCAACAATGGAAAATACCGACACGTACAAAATGCCGTTTTCCGGATAAATACTGGTGATAATGGGGATCCCCATAAATCCGATATTTCCAAACATGCTCATGGTCTGATAGATCTGCGCCGTTTTTCCTTTTACGTGAAATATCCGTGCGATCCCCATACTGATAAAAAACATGGCAACATAAAACAGAAATGCTGACATCAGAACAGAACCGGAACTCAACAGAACATTTCTCTCTACCCCATTAATAATATTCGTAAAGATCAGCAATGGAAGTCCCATTCTTAAGACAAATTTTGATATAGGCTGTAAGGTCTCCCTGTTAAACAACCTGCTTTTTACCAGTATCACACCTGCCAGAATGTAAATTACAAATAGTTCCATCTGTTCTAACAGAATCCAAAATGTACTCATGTTATACTCCTTCTTTTCCCCCGCATATTCGGGACATATTTATAAGTATACCACGATTTTCCAGATCCTGTCTGCCAGATTTTCCTTATGCTTCCATGATCCCATAACCAAACTGATACCATTTATGATGCTCCGGGATAAAGAATGCCACATCCGGACAGTTTTCTTTGATATTCTGGCGGATCACATCCAGAACACCTTCTGCATTGACTTTATCTGCCGGAAGTTTCATATCTGCTAATAACTCTGGCTTTGCTGCAAACAAGGTTTCCCAGATATCATAGTGATGTGGAATAACTGCCTTGGGATTAATAGCCTGCACCAGTCTTGCAAACATCTGGTGATCCTGTTTTGGGCTGACATGCATAAATGCGATCTCATTTCCACTGTATTTTTCCATGCGGTGGATCTGCTCCTCTGTGGTCATTCCACCCCAGACAACGGCTCTGTATCCATTAACATCGGTAATGCGGAAGTTGTACATTTCCAGGGAACCATACCACATAGTTTCTCTTCTGCTTCCGTCCTTCTGAATGCAGTAACCTCTATCCCAGTAATTTCCGCCTTTGGACTCTGTATGTCTGGCAGAGATCACTTCGATCTTCACATCATCAAATTCATATTCTTCCCCGCCACGGATACGGAACAGACGCTCTACATTCAGGTCATATTCCTTACACAATGCTTCCGCAGACAGATCCCCCACAAAAATAGCTGCCTGTGGGAAGCGCTTCTGGATCCGTCCGATACTGTCTGAATGGTCATCATGTGTATGGGTGAGAAGAACATAATCCGCCCGTTCAATCTCATTAATGCTGATAGGATAAACCTGTGCCTCGTCTAACCATGGATCTACTAAAAGATGCTTTCCACTGGATAACTCCATTTCAAAACCTGCATTGTTCAGCCATCTGAATTTCATACCTTTTCCTGTGATGTTCATGTGTCTGGTTCCTCTCTGTTATGATTTATATAATAGATATACTTCTTGTACTTCAGTATAAAACTTTTGAGGCTCAAGTGCAACGTTAAACTTAACATTAGAACCAGAAATAAAACAAAACTTTATCTGTAATCACACTTCTTACACTGGATCATTTCGTTCTCGCTATCTTCTTTATAGAACACACCGGCCCAGTGGCATATGCTTTGCAAAATAGGGACTACTGACTGTCCTTTTTCTGTAAGGCTGTATTCCACTCTTGGAGGAATCTCATCATAGGACTGGCGTTTTACAATACCATTTGCGATCAGCTCTTTTAATGCTGATGCCAGAACTGCATCTGTAATATTCCCCATCTCCTTGCGCAATTCACTGTAACGCAGGATCTTCATAGCAGCCAGTACACAGATGATCCGCGAATTCCATTTTCCGCCAAATACTTCCAGACCGTATTCTAACGGACAGCGGATGTCTTTTTCTATTTTTCTCTTATACATATCTCTCTCCCACACACTTGTATCTTCCTGCATTCACAGGATCGGCTTTTACAGCATTATCACATTATAATATAGCGTCATTAATACGCAGAAGGCAATAGAAACAGGCAGTGTTTTCTTTACAATATCTCCTAACGTCACATGAAAATAGTCGGCTGCCACCACCAGACATACATGGGTAGGTGAGATCTGGCTGGCTGCATGGGCCATGCACATAAGGTATGCCATTAAGGGGGCTCCTCCCGGAATCGCCGCAAAAGCCAGCGGTGTTCCCATAGCAATGGCACCTGTAGAACCACTGATGACAGTTGCTGTAAAAAATAGCAGACCAAAAATCAGATAGGTAGGCAGAGGCAGTTTTGCCATAGCATCCGGCAGCAGCAATAACACACCTGTATGAGCGATCAGTTCTTTCAGACATAATACAAGAAAGGTATTTCCCAACATCTTCTTTTCAAAAGCAGCAAAAATAAATTTCCTGATTTCATCCAGTGTTACCCGATAAATGATAATACAAAGTGCAATGGATACAAGAACAGACGTTACAACCTGAAAATGAAAAACTAATATCAATATAAGGATAAGAAGCAGTGACCACAAATGCTGGATCAAATGGGCAAAGTCTGCCAGTCGGTTGGTGCTTGCCGGTGTGCCGGTATCATTGGGGATGCGGTGCAGATAAACCGCATATCCCAGTCCTGCCAGTGCAATGACTGGTACGATCATATATACAATAAATTCTGATATTTCCACTCCAGAAAGATTTGACATAAGAAGTACTGCTGTATAAGTAGGCAGCACACTTTCCGGTATGTGCCTGAACCAGCTGGCTGTAAAAGCCTGCTCTTTTGGATCTAAATATCCCTCTGTCGCATCCTTTACAATATCTGCACAAAGGATCATGGAAGCCGCAGATGGCAGAAGTCCAATGAAAAAAGCTGCTCCTGCTGTATTGATACGGCGGTTATGAAAAATGCCATTCAGATCCTGTTGTGCCAGACGGATCTGACTGCGTGACTCCAGGATCTTCTGCAAAAACGTAATGAGATACAGAGATAATAACACAGATAAAGATGACCAGTTTGTAATAACACTGACTATCTTAGTTCCAATTATTGTTACCGGAATATGAAACAGCACTGCTGTTACGACCATTCCGCCTGCAATCGCCTGATACAGCGGTCTGCCTATGGCTAAAAGAACTATAATAACCGCAAATACCACGCCTAAAAAAGTAATTTCCATGATGTGTGTTCCTCCTGTGTATACGATATCCTCCCGGATTCCTTCATGTACTCAAGTTTACATGCATTTCTCCTCTATTACAAGTTAGCGATTATTTTATTAGTCACTATTAATTTTCATAGTTACTGTCAATATAAAAAGGGCTGACACAGCAGCCCCCGGAAAATATTCTTTTATTCGATCGTAACTACCTGGCTACGCTTAAATGCTTCCGGTGCGATCTCATTTCCAATTCCTGGAAGTTCCGGCACTGTAAATGATCCGTTTACCGGCTCGTAATGATGCAGCGCAAGTGATGTCATCTGTGGCATTTCTGTATTCACGTTATATTCATGGATTACAAAATTAGGAAGTGCTGCTTCCATATGTAAAGAAGCAGCTGTTACGATCGGTGTTCCACATACATGGATCTGGACACCGGCTTCATATACATAGGACATATCACAGATTTTTTTCACCTCTGTAACACCACCGCTGTTTCCAAGATCCGGCTGGATCACCTGAATGGCTTGTTTATCCAACATTTTCTTAAACTGCCATCTGCTGTAAATCCGCTCACCGCTGGCTACTGGAATTCCCGTCTGCTGATGCACATAAGCAAGTGTATCCTCGTGAGGGACTACCGGCTCCTCATAATAGAGAATGCCATATTCCTTTGCCATATTTCCAAACTGGACTGCTGACTGGGCATCTGTATAACAATGGTTTTCCAAAATAATATCTACCTTAGAACCTACCGCTTCTCTTACAGCTGCGATCCTCGCTTCTGCCAAATCCAAATATTCTGGATCCAGATAAGCTGTCTGCTCTGTTCTTGGATATCTTCCTTCATCTTCTCTAAAAGTAAGGAAATTGTATTTTACTGCTTTAAATCCCTTTTCTACTGCAATTTCTTCCTGACGCGCGTAATCTGCTGGTGTTCTTGCTGTTTTTCTTCCAATACCCCAGCCATTTTGCAGCTGGCTTGCATAAGCTTTCAGGGTATCTCTGTGTTTTCCACCTAAAAGACGGTACAGCGGCTGTCCATACACCTTTCCTTTAATATCCCACAAGGCAATATCAAAGGCACTGATACCGCCAAATACAATAGGACCTCCATTGTAACTCCAGAAACACCCCTGATACAGTTTCTGCCAGATTACTTCATGATCCAAAGGATTCATTCCAATCAGCCGGTTTGCCATGTCTTTTAACATGGCAAATGCAGCCTGTGAAGCGCCTCCATAAGATAATGCCACTTCTCCATCTCCATAAATTCCCTCGTCTGTGTATATACGGCATAAAGATGGTCTCCAGCCCCCTTCTACCGGATCGCAATATAAAAGATCGATTTTTGTAATTTTCATTCCCAGTCTCCTTCATCTATGTATTTTTATTACAGTAAACAGCTTATTATATTTGCTAACAGCAGACACCCGGCGGAACAAAGTACCGTTGAAATAAAAATATATTTATAACATTGTCCGGCTGTATATCCGCATGTATCCATGATCGTGATCTGCATTCCGTTGTGGGGCAGACAGCTGAATCCGGCAGTTGCTACCGCTCCCAGGCGGTGGATCAGCTCCGGCTCAAGCCCAGCTGCCAGATATTGTCCGGAAAGCAGGTTCATTGCCACATCCATTCCGCCTCCGCCATTTCCAGTCATTGCTCCTGCGAAAGATGCAGCAATACTAAAGGAAAGATTAGGCGGTACAGGCAAAGCTGATATTGCTTCTAACACAGTCTCCGCTCCATTACATGCAAGAACTGCACCGCCAAATCCAACAGATACAGCTGTTGTAATAACAGCAGGTCCTACTAATTTTGCGCTTTCATTGATAATACGCAGTTTATCCGGAATATTTTTCCAGCCAATAAAAAGAGCCACACCAGTTCCTGCCAGCACTGCATAAGAAAGATCTAATTGCGCAATATTGATCAGTAAAATTATCATTACAAGAGACAGGACTGATAATGGTCCCGGAATCCCGGCATCCATTTCAAACTTTGTGATCCGTTCTTTAATAGACGGATTTATTTCAAAATGCTCCCCTCTTTGCCTTGCTTTTTTAAATTCCCAAGAAAAATATACGAATATAAATGCCATAGCCGCAGCAGAGCAGAGCAGACCGATCCCGGCAGCTGCAGCCGGTGTTGTGCCCAAATACTGTACAGGAATAATATTGTTTAACTGGGCTCCTCCAGGAAGCAGCGAAAGGGCAAATGTACAGGAGCTGCTCATAATGCAGGCTGGAATATATTTTCCCGGAAGATCTGCCTTGCGAAATGTTGCAAGAAAAATGGGATATACGGTAAATACAATAACAAATACACTGACGCCTCCATAAGAAAGGATCGCAGTTGCTAACATTGCCCCAAAAACAGCATTTTTATCTCCAAAAAGTTTTCCGATCATTTTTGAAAATACAGATGCTAACAGCGTTTCTTCCATTACTTTTCCAAACAAAGCATTTGTAACAAACACCAGAAAATATTTTCCCACAAATCCGGCAAGTGAAACGCCGTAATGATTTATAAACAGATCCATATAAGAAAAGCCATTGATTAATGCCAGTACCGCCACACAGATCAGTGTTGCCGGGATCAAGCTCAGTCTTTTATAGATCAAAAAAATCAGCAGCAGTACCGCGATCAATACACCTGCCAGTTCCACCTGTATCACCTCCTACTAACCATGCTTTTTTCTTTGTTTCATTATAGAAAAGACGTTTATTTTCTACAATTTTCTATATATTTTATAAGTTACTAAGAAATTTATAAGCACCAGTCAAATCTGTTTTAATGCAGTTTCCAGCTGATAAAGAGCACTATCAAGGATCTTCCTTGGGCATGCCAGATTAAACCGCAGATAACCTTCTCCGCCCGGCCCAAACCAGGATCCTTTATCTACTCCAATATGTGCTTTCTGGTCAATAAATGATTCAATTTCTTCTGTACTCATCCCAGTTCCGCGAAAATCTACCCATACCATATAAGTTGCCTCAGATTTTTTCATGTGAAGCATAGGCAGTCTTTCCTGAACGTACTGAACCATATGATCCATATTGTCATTTACATAGTCACACAATGTATCCACATAATTACCGCTTTTATCATAAGCTGCTTCCAAAGCAGCAGAACCAAACCAGTTCATATTAAAAATACGGTTTGCATTTAATCCTTTTACATACGTTTCACGCAGTTCATCGTCCGGTATAACTGCATAAGCAGTCTGAAGGCCAGCCAGGTTAAAGGTTTTGCTTGGGGCATAATGGACAATTGTATTCTTTTTTATTTTTTCTGAAAGGGTACCAACAGATGTATGCGTGATTCCTTTCATCATAAGATCAGCATGAATTTCATCAGAAATCAACAAAACATCATTTTCTGCACAGAGATTTCCCAAGCTCGTTAATTCTTCTGCTGTCCATGCACGTCCTACAGGATTATGAGGATTAGATAAGATCAGAAGTTTATTATCCGGATCTTTTACTTTTCTTTCCAGATCTTCAAAATCCATGAACCAGTCTCCCTCTTTTTCTATCAGAGGATTATAAACCAGCTTACGCCCATTATTAACAACACCATCCATAAATGGATAATAAACCGGTGTCTGTACGATAATGCCGTCCCCGGGCTTTGTAAAATTCTGGATCGTAATGGTGTATCCCGGAATCACACCTGGAGTAAAAATGATCCATTCTTTTTTTATCTTCCAGTGATAACGGCGATCTACCCAGTTAATAATCGTTTCATAAAAACAGTCTGGTTTTGTTGTATAACCATAACATCCAAGACTGGCGCGGTCTATTACTGCGTCGATCACTTCTTTCGGAGACCTAAAATCCATATCTGCGATCCACATTGGGATCATCGCTGTAGATTCATCTACGCCGAATTTTGAATTGCAGTCATCCCATTTCATACTCCGGGTATTTCTACGATCCAGATCAAAATCAAAATATTCCTTTGTGTAATTCATAATTACATCTCTCCTTGAATACCTTATTATATATATCTGCGGCGCCTGCAGTTATAGACTTTTATTGACTTATTTCCCCGTCTTGTTTAAAATTATAGCAATAGGAAAAGTCCCCGTCAAAAAAGCAAAATATTCCTGTGGATAATAATTTCAACATTTTCTTTCCGTGACACGATTAATTTCGGACAATATAAGCTGAAAAACTGCACATCATTTGTGTCCTCGATCCTAAATCGTTAAAAAATATTATTTTAGGGAATAAAAAAGGAAACCATATGTCAGAAATAAGCAAAGAAATCGGACAGAATATCCGCCGTACACGTAAAATGCGGAAAATAACCCACCAACAGCTGGCTCAGGCTATTGGCAAAAGCCAGTCCGCTATATCAAAATATGAATCAGGTGAAATAGCCGTGGATATAGACACTCTGTATGCCATTGCCGACGCACTGCAGGTGCATATTGAAACCCTTCTGTATTTTCCCAATACTGCCACATCCTCTTCCACTTTAAAAGAATGCCCCGCTTTTTTCAGAAATGTTAAAAACTTGTATGGTTATGTTTACGATGGAAGGATCAACCGGATCGGGCGACGCCTTTTTGAACTCCATCCGGAAGAAAATGGCCTTACGAAGGTCATGATGTATATGAACTTTGAAGATTATGATCATTACCAGAACTGTGAAAATACTTATAAAGGCTACATGGAACATTTTGATGCAGTTACAAATATCACTCTGCAAAATCGAGATGTGGAAATGGAAACTGCCTATATACAAATACTGGCTCCTACATTAAACGCAGAAACCAAATGGGCTTTATTTACAGGCCTGTCTACAAGACCGATCATGCCTATTGCACGAAAACTTCTACTCTCAAAAAACAGATTATGTGAAAACAAAGAATTGGAAAATCAGCTGAAAGTATCCAAAGAAGATATTAAACAGCTGAAATTGTACCATATGTATACTGTTACCTGACATTTGAATATACAAAATAAAAAAGACATATTTTCTTCTCTCAAAATCAATTCAGAGAATGAAAATATGCCTTTTATTATCTGTACTTTTAAATTATTACTGAGGACTTACGATCTTGCCCGCAACTGCACAGCTGGCCGCAGTCCTTGGGGAAGCCAGATAGATCTGTACCTTTGAAGTTCCCATACGGCCCAAGAAGTTGCGGTTGTTAGTTGCAACTACTCTTTCACCATCTGTTAAGATGCCGCCGGTTCTGCCGCAGCACAGTCCACAGCCCGGATGGGTGATGATAGCTCCTGCCTCTGCCAGTGTATCCAGGATACCCATTTCATCTGCCTGTCTGTAGATCTTGCGGCTGGCTGGTGTAACGATCAGTTTTACAAAATCTGCTACCTTCTTGCCCTTTAAAACCTCTGCAGCTGCTGCCAGATCCTCTAAACGGCCGTTGGTGCAGGAGCCGATAAATACCTGGTCGATCTCTGTTCCTTCCAGTTCGCTGACATTGCGGATCTTGTCTACCTGGGATGGACATGCCATAACCGGTACAAAATCCTCTGCCTTGTATTCCATTACCTTGCAGTAGTTAGCGTCTGCATCTCCTGCCAGGCTCTTCTGGTAATCATTTAAGGTAATATCACAATATTCTGCTGTCTTTTCATCTGGTGTAAACAGCGCACATTTAGCACCTGCTTCAATGGCCATGTTGGAAATGGTCATACGGCTGGCAACTGTCATGTTCTCTACTGCGCTTCCAGAAAATTCCAGTGCCTTGTAGGTAGCGCCATCCGCACCCAGATCACCGATCAGACGTAAAATAACATCCTTTGACATTACATTTTCAGGCAGCTTGCCATTGATCACAACTTTAATGGTCTCCGGCACCTTGATCCACATGGTTCCGGTTCCTAAGATACTTGCCATTTCTGTATAGCCGATACCGGAAGAGAATGCGCCTACACAGCCGTAGGTAGTTGTATGGCTGTCTGTACCAAATGCAATATTACCTGGCTTTACATAACCTGCTTCTGTCATCAGCTGGTGGCAGATACCATCGCTTCTGTGTACATGGGTCATGCCGTATTTTTCAGCAAAGGCATCACCTGTATGGAAATGTCTGGTATCATCTAACTGGCTTGCAGGTACCAGGTGGTCGTAGATCAGGACCACTTTATCCGGGTCCCAAAGCTTCTCAAAGCCCATTTCCTTGAATTTTTCCGCTACAAAAGGGATAAATATATCATGGATCATGACACGGTCCACATTTACAGTCACAATATCTCCCGGCTTTACTTCTTTGCCGGTATTATGCTCTATGATCTTTTCAATTACTGTCTTTCCCATTTCTTACACACCTCACTTCTCTTTCTTAATCCAGACCATTCAGTTTGCGCATAGCCTTTACCAGACCTCCTGCGCGGATAATGCTCATCAGGTTCTCTGGAAGAGAGGCGATTGGGTATGTTTTTCCATTGTAATCCACATGTTCGTTCATTACAACAGAGATGGTATCTCCCTCTTTGATGTCATCATAGAGAGTTGGCTGCTCGATCAGAAGCAGACCATTGTTGATGGAGTTGCGGAAGAAGATCCTTGCAAAGGATTTTGCGATCACGCACTGAACTCCCAGTGCCTTAATGATCTCCGGCGCCTGCTCTCTGGAGGAGCCACAGCCAAAGTTCTTTCCTGCAACAATAATATCTCCCGGTTTGATCTGCGCTGCCAGTTCCGGGCGCAGTGGAGAAAATCCGTACTGTTTCATATCATCTATGGTTTTTAATGCAAGGTACTCTGTTGGGATAATGATATCCGTATCAATATCATCTCCTAAAACCCATACCTTTCCTATCATTTTATCCATTTTTCTATATCCTCATATCTTTGATTTATTTCGTAAACTCACGAACCACGCATTACATCACATCCTCAGCCAGAGCGATCTCTCCTGCAATGGCAGAAGCGGTAACCGTAGCTGCAGAACCTAAATATACCTTAGAGCTTGGATGTCCTGCACGGCCCTTGAAGTTTCTGGTGCCTGTACTGATCAGGACTTCATTTTCACCGATCACGCCCTGACAGCTTCCCCAGCATACGCTGCAGTTCGGATTCATGACAATAGCGCCTGCTTCCATGAAGATATCGATCAGGCCTTCCTTTAATGCCTGACGGTAAACGGTCTGGCTTGCAGGGACTACCAGGAAACGTACCTTTTCTGCCACTTTCTTGCCCTTGATAATAGAAGCACCCACTCTTAAATCTTCAATACGTCCATTGTTGCAGGAGCCTAAGAACGCTTCGTCGATCTTAATTCCACGAACTTCTTCTGCAGGAACTACATTATCCACAAAATCCGGTTTTGCAGCTACAGGACGTACCTTGGATAAGTCAAAGGTATATTCTCTTGCATATACTGCATCTGGATCACTCTTGTATACAGCCTTTGGCTTTCTGCCATGTGCTTCCAGATATTCTAATGCCTTTTCATCCGCCTCAAAAATACCTGTTTTTGCACCTGCCTCTACTGCCATATTGCAAAGTACCATACGCTCACTGATGCTTAAGGATTTTGCGCCTTCTCCGGTAAACTCCATTACCTGGTAATTACATCCGTTTGCACCGATCTCACCAATGATTGTTAAAATCAGGTCTCTTGCATAAACACCTTCCGGCAGTTTTCCTACTAAGTTAAATTTTACAGTCTCAGGAACCAATACCCAGGATTTTCCAGTTACCATTCCATAAAGGAAATCCGTACATCCAACGCCGGTACCAAAAGCACCTAAAGCACCATAGGAACAGGTATGGCTGTCTGCACCGAAGATCAGTTCGCCGGAACATACATAATTTTCCATCATCACCTGGTGGCATACACCTTTGCCTTCCCAGAAATCAATGTTATTTTCCTTTGCGAAATCACGCATCTTCTTCTGGGATGCTGCTGTTTTCGGGCAGTCAGAAGGTACGTTGTGGTCTACGATGAATACCACTTTTTTTGCATCAGCAATATGTGGATTTTTTAATTTATTGCGGTACATATCTACAGTCAGATGTGTAGTACCGTCATTACTCATTAAACGGTCTAATGTTACTGTATGGATATCTCCCGGTTTTACGCTTTCTACGCCGGCTGCTGCCGCTATGATCTTTTCTGCAATCGTCATTCCCATTTTCCTATTCCTCCTCACGGTTTAATGAGGCGATCAGTCCGCCCTGGTTTAAAATATTCTGCATGTATTCCGGCAGCTTGGTGCAGGAATAGGTCTTGCCATTTGCCTGGGCAGTTCCATCTGACATGGAAAGTTCCATGGTATCGCCGGTCTTTACCTCATCCGGCAGCTCCTTACAGACAATAACAGGAAGGCCGATGTTAATGGCGTTTCTGTAGAAAATTCTTGCAAAGGACTTTGCAACGATAGCCTGTACACCTAATGCTTTTAAAACACCTGGTGCCTGCTCTCTGGAAGAACCACAGCCAAAGTTTTCGCCGCCTACAACGAAATCTCCCGGTTTTACTTTTTTAGGGAAATCCGGGTCTAAAGACTCAAAAGCATGCTCTTTCATCTCTTCTAAGTTCGGTAAAAGCAGATACTGTGATGCGATGATCTGATCTGTATCAAGGTCATTATGAAATTTAAAAATGGTTCCTTTTGCCATGATATATGTATTCCTTTCTTAAAGCCGCCCTGCCTGGGTTTTGTTTTTTCTGTGTTTTGTACTGATATGTAGTATACCATAGGATGGGCCGTAATGGAAATGGTGGTTATTGATACATTTAATAACTGTAAGTTATAGAATGCGCCCCACAGATAACCTGTATCATAGAAAAGAGATTGAGATCAAAAGTATTTTTCCCCGCTGATACCGAATTGCTGCGTGCTTTTCTCTCTCACACTTCTTTTACTGTAATTTCATGTACATCCGAGTTATAATGACTTTATATCGAATCCTTAAGGAGGTAGACTTACATGATATGCATAAAAAACGGAACGATCCACACAGCAGTTGATCCGCAGCCATTCACAGGAGATATCCTTATAGGCGGCGGAAAGATCTTAAAGATCGCCAGTCACATTGATGATGATTATGAACAGTTGATCGAAGCTGCCGGACTTAATATTTATCCTGGTTTTGTTGAGGCACACTGCCATACAGGTCTTGATGGCTACGGCAACGGCGTACCAGGACAAGATACCAACGAATGGAATGACCCAGTAGTGCCACAACTGCGGGCTATTGACGGCATCAATCCTATGGATCCCTGCTTTGAAATGGCTGCCAAAGCCGGGATCACCTGCTTTGCCACAGGTCCAGGAAGTTCTGATGCCATTGGAGGCACTTTCGCAGCTGTGAAACCCATGGGAAAACGTATTGATAATATGATCCTTAAATACCCTATTGCCATGAAATGTGCTTTTGGTGAAAATCCAAAACGACGCTATATGACCAGCCGCATGTCCACCCGTATGACCAATGCAGCTTTGATCCGGGAAGCACTGCAGAAAGCTGCATTATACATGGCAAAAAAAGAGGCCGCCGGAGATGACGTCTCCAAGCTGCCTGCTTTTGATCAAAAATCAGAATCCCTGATTCCTGTTTTAAAAGGAGAACTTCCTTTAAAAGCCCATGCCCATCAGGCAAATGATATTTTTACTGCCATCCGCATAGCAAAGGAATTTCACACAAAACTGACTCTGGAACATGTAACAGAAGGTCACCTGATCGTGGAAGAACTAGTAAAAGAGAATCTGCCATTAGCTGTAGGTCCAACCTTCGGACATGCCACCAAAGTAGAACTGCTAAATAAAAGCTGGACCACTCCAGGCATCCTGGCAAAAGCTGGCTGCCATGTTTCCATTATTTCCGATGCACCTGTTACCCCGCTGCACGATCTGCCCCTTTACGCAGGCATGGCTATGAAAGCTGGTATGGATCCGTATGATGCCCTGCGCGCCATCACCATCAACGCCGCCGAACACATCGATGTTGCTGACCGGGTAGGTTCCCTGGAAACCGGAAAAGACGCCGACCTTGTGATCTGCAAAGGCTCTCCTATGGAAATTTCAGGAGTGGTGAAGTATGTGTTTATTAATGGACTTCTTATTTAGACGATTTTATTAATCTGATTACCTTTCATCCACTGATCCAGACTATCAAATACTATTTTAGCCCGCTTTTCCATGGATTCTGCAGTTAAAAATGCAATATGTGGTGTTAAAATGGTATTCGGTGCTTTTAACAACGGATTATCCTCTGAGATAGGAGGTTCCACATCATATACGTCTATTCCTGCTGCGGACAGTTTTCCCTGAATCAATGCATCCGCTAGTGCCTTAGTATCAACTACAGGTCCTCTTGATGCATTGATCAAAACTGCCCCATCTTTCATTTTTGCAATCTTTTCTCCATCAATTAATCCCCGTGTAGAATCATTCAATGGACAATGCAGTGTAATTATGTCTGACTTTTCCAGCAATTCCTCCATGGTTACATTTATGATACCTGTGATTTCCTTTGGATGAGGATTATACCCTAAAACACGACAGCCAAACGCCGAAAATAATTCTGCTGTTCTGCTTCCAATCGCACCAGTTCCAATAATACCAACTGTTTTTCCCTGAAGCTCAACTCCCACATTCCCATCTACCGTTTTTCCCGTTCTGGTATTTTTATCCACAATCATTACCCGCCTTAACAACGAAAGTGTGACTCCAAGAACTAGTTCTGCTACTGATTCATTTGAATACCCCGATGCATTGCTGACTGCAATATGACGCTCTTTAGCAGCTGCTACCGGAATATGATCCACACCGGTAAATGCTACATCTATAAATTTCAATTTTTCACAAGCATTTAATACTTCTTGCTTTAATGGCATATTGGCAATCATCAAAACATCAGCATCTTTCAAACGTTCTTTTTGTTTTTCTATATCTGTATCTCTTTCAAAGCACTCAAACACATGCCCCTGTTCTCTTAAAGGCATTATGTAAGAGTTTAAAAGTTCTTTCCTTATCCCCAGTGATTCAATTAATACTATTTTCATTTTCACACTCTCCTTATTCTATTTCTGAGTAAACAAGAAGGAATCTAAAACAGATTCCTTCTTTTACTTATTTATGGTGTTGCTCCTACATTTAGTTCTTTACTTCTGATTTTCCAGATATCTGTCATATGCACCTTGCATAATCTCCACTAACTGTGGTAATCCTGCTGCATCCAGTTCTTTCAGATATTTATCCCAGGTATCATCGGCATCACCATCTAATACCCACTGCATGCGGTAGGAACTTACAATATTCTTAATCTGTGGCTGGATCTGAGAAATAGATGCCATTTCTTCCGCTGTCTTTAATACTGGCGGAACACTTGTAATCTCTGCCAGATATTCATCTTTACCATTTTCTCTCTGGAATTTTAACAGATCCTGCGCAGCGTAGTCATACTCTACCTTATCCTCATAGTAATCATTGAAGATAGCAGTGGAACCTTTGGTTCCACGAGTGTTGTTACTTACCTCAGAAATAGAATTCCAAGGCTCTGGAATCTTTACAGTGCCATCATCATTAAATTCAAATACCCATTTGCCATCTGAATTCTCATGATATACATAACCTTCCGGACTCCAGTTAAAGGAGATAGATGTATATGGCTCATACATATGGTCAATCATACGTGCTAAAACTTCTGGATACTTACATGCGGAAGTAATAACAAAACGTGTTGCTCTCTGCATTTCAGAGTTATTTAAAACTTCACCGATCTTACCATTTGGACCTTCCAGACGCGGAAGCGGTGCATACTGATTTCTTACATCTACATTTGGTATTTCGTTTGCAGGGGACCAAGTTCCGAAACATCCATAAAGTGCAGTATCACCTTTAATCTGATCCCAGTACAACGCATAACGTGGATTTGGTGAAGGTGAAAATGCATTTACGTCGATCAGACCTTCTTCATACAGCTGATGGAAAAACTTAGCAGTTTCTTTATAAGCAGGATCTGCAGCTGTAAATGTTACTTTGCCATCAATAATAGTCATATAATCGTCTGCTCTTTCATCTCCAGCTGTTGTCGGTACTCCAAAAGCTGCACAGAAACGGTTGAACAGATCATAACTATCATACATATCTGTAGATGCAAAACCCAGTGTCAACGGAACTTCGTCATCAATTCCATTGCCATTTAAATCCCCTGCTTCTTTAAATGCTCTTAAGCAGTCTACCCACTCATCCAAAGTTGTAGGCATTTCTTTTCCAACTTTATCCAGCCAGGTTTGATTGATCAGGAATGGTCCCGGCGTACGTACCAGACCGTACATTTCTTCGATGTAAGGGAATCCATAACGGTTGCCGTCAGGAGCAGTTGCCAGAGCTTTATATTCTGGATGCTCTTCATAAATCTTAGTCAGGTTTGGCATGTATTTTTCTTCTAGTTCATTTACCGGGATCAGCAGATCCTGTCCCATATAAACGCTGAGCATATCATTAGTAATACAATCCCAAAATGCATCTGGAAGCTCACTTCCGGTAAGCATCAAGTTTACTTTCTCTGTCAGACCCACAGTTGGAATTTCTTCCCAACTAATCTTGACCCCTGTCTCTTCTTCCAGACGTTTGCTCATTACAAGCTCTGAAGTATCAATTGTCTGCAGTGGATCTCTGGATCTTGCGATCTTAAATGTGGGTGCCTTTTCACGGTCAACTACAATTGGCAGATTCCCCGGTGTAAGATCAAATACAGCTGACATATCATCCGCTTTTTCCTCGGATCCTGATGCTGCAGCAGTTGTGGAACCAACTTCAAGTGCATTGGTTCCGCCTCCACAGCCAGACAGTACAGATACTGCTGTAACCACTGACAAGCAAATCGCTCCTACCTGTTTTTTTCTCATACTATTCCTCCTTTTAAGAATATTCATATTAGTAATGGATGGATCATCCTTTTACTGCTCCCATTGTGATTCCTTTTACAAAGTATTTCTGAAGGAATGGATATACACAAAGCAGAGGGACTGCTGAAACTACAATGATACCGTATTTCATCTGATCTGCCATCTTCTGACGCATAGCTGCATCTAATGCATCTGCACTCATGGCAGCTGCCTGGTTTGATAATACCAGGTTTCTTAATACTACCTGTAAAGGCATCTTGTCAGCTGAACGTAAGAACATTAACGGATTCATAAAGCTGTTCCACTGTGCTGTTGCATAAAACAGGATCATAACTGCTACAATGGTAGTTGAAATCGGAAGAACGACTTTACAGAATGTCTGAAATTCGTCACATCCATCGATCTTTGCCGCCTCAATGATCTCCGTTGGTATATTAGACTCAAAGAACGTCCGGCATACGATCAGGTTCCATACAGATACTGCTGTAGGTAAAGTTACTGCCCAAAGTGAATCATAGATCCGCAGCTTATTGATAATAAGAAACAGCGGAATGATACCACCCTGGAAAAACATGGTAAATGTGAATAAGAACATGATCTGCTTACGCCACATCAGATCTTTTCGTGACAGCGCATATGCTGCCGGAATGGTCATAAATACTGCAAGCGCAGTACCTGTTACTGTATATTTTATGGTGTTGATATAACCTTTCCAGATATCCCGATATTCAAATATCTTTGTATAACCTTCCAGATACAGCTTTTTCGGATATAACAGGAAAACACCTGTATTTACAATGTTAGGATCCGTAAAAGATGCAACCAGTACATAATACAACGGATATATGATCAGGATACACAAAACAATCAAGATCAGGATAATGCCCATATCGAAAAACCATTCTCCTGTAAAACGTTTTTTCTTACGTTCCATCGCCCTGCCTCCTTTTAGAATAAACTTACATCCGTTGTTTTCTTTGCTATTGTGTTGGTTACTGCCAGCAATATAAAGTTAACCACAGAGTTAAAAAGTCCCACTGCTGTTGCAAAACTGTACTGAGCCTTCAAAAGACCACTCTTATACACATAAGTAGAAATAATCTCACTGGTAGCCAGATTGGATCCTGCCTGCATCAGGTATGCTTTCTCATAACCAATGGTCATCAGCTGTCCTACTGCAAGGATCAGCATAATAATGATCGTAGGCATGATCAACGGGATCTCAATATTAAGGATCCGCTTGAATTTTGACGCTCCATCCATGATCGCAGCTTCATAATAATCTGGCGAAATACCTGATAACGCTGCAATATAAATGATCGCATTAAATCCCATCATCTGCCATACACCAGAAGTTACATAAAGTGGTCTGAAATATTCCGGACGTGACATGAACATGATCGGCTTACTTCCCATATTCTGAAGCAGAATATTAACAAATCCGGTTCCTGGTGCCAGAATTACCTGCATAATAGATACAATAACAACCGCTGATACGAAATACGGTGCATATGATACCGTCTGTACAAATTTACGGAAACGGCCATTTGTCAGCTGATTTACCATTAATGCAAATAAGATCGGGATCGGGAAAGAAAATGCCAGCTGCTGCAAACTTAATACCAGTGTATTTACAATTACCTGGCGTGCAATATTAGTGGAGAAAAACTGTTTAAAATGTTTCAGCCCCACAAAGTGGCTTCCCATGATACCCTCTGACGCCTTGTAATCTTTAAAAGCAATAAGAAGACCATACATAGGCGCATACATAAATGCAATAAGCCAGATAAGTGCTGGTACAAGTAAAATATAAAGCTGCCAGCTGTGCCGTAGTCCTTTTATCAGCTCATTTTTATGTCGAACCGATTTTGAACCTGTTGCTTTCATAACATCCCTCCCACATTATTTATTTGTCTTTTCACGTCCGATAAAAGATGAAAGATGATTCAGTACCTGATCTGTGGCAATGGCACAGGCTCCATACAGGACCGGATCAACTTTCAGCCCGGTAAATTCAATAGAAACCTTTTCTGCAACCTCTGCGATCACCCGCTCTTTTACTACTTTCTGGATCGTTTCCATTAATAGCTTGCCGCCTCTTGCCATGGTATTTCCAATGATAATGACGGAAGGATCATAAGCATTGATCAGTGTGACAATTCCATATCCTAAATACTCCCCTGCGTATTTTACCAGCCTAACTGCCAGTTCATCACCTGCTTTTGCAGCTTCAAAAATATGGTCTGCGGTCAGCTGATGATGTATTTGTAAAGAACTGTCCGGATATGCTGCAAGTGATGCCTTTGCTTTCTTTACAAATGCCAGAGATGAACAATATCCTTCCAAACATCCATAATTTCCGCAGCGGCAGCGCTCTCCTTTCACATCCACGCTGATATGCCCGATCTCTCCGGCGATCCCGTTATCTCCCTGCAGTACACGTCCATTTACCACCATACCGGCTCCTACACCTTCATCTGCAAGAAAATAAACCAGGGAGCTGCCTTCTTTTCTCTTTTCTCCAAACCACCATTCTGCAATGGCTGCTGCATTTGCATCATGTTCAATAAATACCGGAAGACCTCCGATATCTCCCAGTTCTTTTCTCAGATCAATAAAATTCCATCCTGTTGTCTGAGTCATCACTGCTATTCTAGCTTCTTTTTTTAAATACGGTCCCGGAACGGTAATTCCAACTGCCAGAATATTAGAACTTTTTTTCAGATAATCTTCCGCTACTGCTCTGATCTTCTGAATACTGACGATAGGGAGCTGATCTTCAGGTATAGGCTCTTTGTAGATATCGTAATCGGTTCCCCCAACATCAAAGAGGCCTACTGAAAAGGAACGTCTTGATATCTTTATCCCTATCACTCTGAACTCACTTGCATTCAGCATGACTCCTCTGGACCTTCGTCCCATTTCTCCTGTTATGTAACCTGTTTCATGGACAACGTTACATTCCATCAGGGAAGAAATAATTTTGGATATTGCCGCCTGTGTGAGCCCCGTTTCTTTTGCCAGATCTGTTCGTGAACAGATCCGCTGCCCGCGTAAACGTTTGAGAACTGCCGCCCGGTTCTGGGATAACAGGTCCTCATTGTTTACTCCTTTGGAACTATTGTCCATTTTTGCTCCTTTGTTTTTATTTTTTATGTGCGATGTAACTATAACTTAACACCGTTAAATAATAAAGTCAACATATTTTTCAAAAGTTATAATTATAACAACTGTTTTTAGTGAGTATTGCACAAAACTTTTTCTTTCATTTGGTCAATTCATCCATTGAACCCATGGATTTTTCCGTTATAATAAACTTAACTGCATTAAATCAATTAAGTTAAGTAATAAATATAAAACTGAAAGCAATGTACAGAAAGGATGGGGTTATGAGAAAAGGTTACGAAAAAAAGTATGAGTCCAGAATTCCAAAAGAAAACTATCCTGATACAGGGGCAGAACAGCTGGAGGCATTAAAAAGCAGTAAACAGCTGGAAGAATTTCATAAATATCGTGAAGCCATGAAAGATCTTCCCTGTATGCCATCTTACCATTTCTGGGCACCGGACGGAAAGATCAATGATCCAAATGGTCTTTGTTTCTGGAAAGGCAGATATCATCTGTTTTATCAGGCATATCCGCCTGCAGACCCACGCCAGCACTGGGGACATGCTGTCAGTGATGATATGATCCACTGGAAAGATCTTCCACTGGCTATCTATCCAGATATTGAATATGCCGTTTTCAGCGGTTCTTCTCTCGTTGAGGAAGACCGTGTGATCGCTATGTATCACGGCTTTGGCATTGGAAATATGATTGCCACTTCCAGTGATCCATTGTTGTTAAACTGGGAAAAAAATGAAAACTGTCCGGTCATCCCACATATAGAAGCTTCTGTGGAAGGTAAACCATACCGGATCTTTGACCCGTTCCTCTGGAAAGAAGAAAATGGTTATTATGCCCTTTCAGGCAGTTACTACGGCGGTGAAAATGATCGTCACACAGGCCATAATAATGTTCCTGTAGAGCATTTATTCTTCTCACAGGATCTGTCTGAATGGACCTACATAGGAGAGTTGTCTCCTATTGGATTCCCCCAGGAAGGCTGGGGAAATGATGGGGCCTGCCCTTATTTCTGGCCTATCGGCAATCATGGAAAATATCTTTTCTTCCATTTCAGTCATCAGACCGGATCTCACTGTTTCCTGGGATCCTATGATAAAGTAACGCATCATTTTACACCCGAAAAGCATATCCACTTCTGTCATGGCCCGGTAGGCTGCTCTAGTTATCAGGCTCCCTGCCTTACTCCGGATGGCAGCGGCGGACTTTACCTGATCTACAATACAACGGATGCTGATATGACTTTAAAACGGCAGGGAGCAATGACCGTTATGCATCATGTAACAACGGATGAGCAGGATAATATCTGTATCCAGCCAGTAAAGCAGATAGAAAGTCTGCATACAGAGCATTACACTGCTCAATCTTTAAAGCTTGATGCATTTAAACAGACAAAACTGGATTTTTCCGGCCGAGAGCTGGATATCCATATGAAGCTGCACCTTTCTGATGCAAGAGGTCTGACCCTTAAAGTCCTTGCTTCTGATAATAGCTGTGAACATACCGACATTAATCTGTACCGTTCCCGCAGAAAGCGTGGAGAAGAAGTTGTTTCCATGTTTTCCGCTGTGATCGATACCACGTATTCTTCTGTCTCCCCAGACGCAGAAGGACGCCAGCCTGAGGTAGTCCAGGTTCCAGATGTTAGTGACGACATGCTGGATGTGCGTATCCTGGTAGACCGCTGCATGGTGGAAGTATTTGTAAACGGCCGTATTACTATAATGCAGATGATGTATCCATCCGAATCCAGCACTGGTATTTTCCTGGAAGCACTTGGACATGACGTTATGATTGATGAACTTGATATCTGGAAAATGAGCAGTATTTATTAACTAAAAAACACGCTATGAAAGGAGAATTTTTATGAGCATCACAGGACTTCGCCCATTTCGTCCACAGCTTCATTTTTCTGCACCTTCCATGTGGATCAATGACCCAAATGGTCTGGTATATGTAAATGGAACCTACCATCTGTTTTACCAGTATCATCCATTTTCTACAGTGTGGGGGCCTATGCATTGGGGACATGCAGTCAGCAGCGACCTGCTTCACTGGTCTCACCGTCCCATTGCTCTTGCTCCAGATGAACTGGGTACTATTTTTTCAGGCTCTGCTGTTTACGACAAAGACAATACTTCTGGATTTGGTGCATTGGGATGTGCACCTATCGTACTGATCTACACCCAGAATCTGGCCGGACCAGGCGGAAAAACTGACCGTGCACAACACCAGAGTATTGCCTATTCCTTGGATGGCATAAACTTTATTAAATATGAACACAATCCTGTGATCCCATGCCCACAGGGAGAAACTAACTTCCGTGATCCAAAAGTATTCAAAAATCCTATTTCCGGTGACTGGTGCATGGTTTTAGCCTGTGGAGATCATGTAGAATTTTATCGTTCTCCTAATCTTATAAACTGGAAAAAGAGTGGCTCTTTTGGTCCGCTTTCTTCCGGCTCTCCATCAGAAGGTGTATGGGAATGCCCTGATATAATCTTCTTTGATACAGAGGATGGTCAAAAAGCTGTTCTTATCCTCAGTCTGTCTCTTCCTGCAGAACTTGGAGGAAGCCGTACCGCATATCTTGTTGGTTCCTTTGATGGAAATACATTCCATCATGACATAAAAGAAGGGATCCATTGGTTAGATGAAGGCTTTGATAACTATGCTGGTGTTACTTTCCAGAATACAGAAAAACCACTATTGATCGGATGGGCTAATAACTGGAAATATGCCGCAGACTGCCCTACTAACGATTACTGCGGTACCATGACACTGGCAAGGCAGCTGAATCTGGTATCTACTCCAAAAGGCTGGCGTCTGGCCGGAATGCCGATAAATTTAGGTTCATTGATCCGGAATGTACGTTTGTTAAGAAGCCAGGACGTGATCACATCTGAAGTGTTTGGACTTTCTTTACAGGGCAATGGTGATGGATCGATCCAGTTTGAAAATCCCCAGGGACAGACTCTCTCCTTTGGTATACGCGGTCAAAAGCTGTTTTTTGACCGTTCACAGGCTGGAGATTCCCGTTTTTCTTCTGTATTTGCAGAACCATTTTTTTCCGTAAAAGAAGTGGAACGATTCTTTGAGGGAAGCTGGAAAATGGATGTGATCTTTGATATTTCACAAATTGAGATTTTCATCGATAACGGAACTCTGTCGATGTGCAGCACTATTTATCCTGACAGCCCTTATAATAAAATTTCTCTTTTAGGAGATATAACTGGACGAATCATGGATTTGATCAAATAGCATGTAATTCAAAAAAACTGCTGTATACAGTTTTATCACTCTCGTATACAGCAGTTTTTATTTTCTTCTTATTCTGTTTTTAAAAATACTTCTTGCTTCCCCAAAGATTACTTCTTTTAAGGTCCAGATATTCATTATAAGCTTTTTCAAGGATCTGCTTTTCATTGGAAAACTTCAGCAGATGATATGCTTCATAAAATTTATAATACCCGGAATCCAGAAAGTATTCTTCCCGCTGTGGTTTACTGTAGTAGCTGTCAGCCATCATCAGATACCAGTGTACATCTTTTTCTACCACATCCTGGGGCGTATTAAAGGTGTACTGGCTCTTTCCAATGTACTTAATGATAGAAGCGCTTACTCCGGTCTCTTCTTTTACTTCCCTAAGAGCCGTTTCTTTGTATTCTTCGCCAGCTTCTACTGTTCCCTTAGGCAGGACCCAGCCCTCATATTTGTTCTTGTAATTCTTATACAGGACCAGAATCTTCCCTCGAAATATAACCACACCGCCGCAGCTCGTTGCCTCAATCATTGCAATTCCTCCCGGTTTTGGTGTGAATCTGAATAACTGGTTTTAGTATACAACGTTTGAGGGTTATATGCAAGAAGGAAATCTGGGTTGTGTACGCCCATGCGCTACTTCTTAATTACTCTGTGTACCAAATGTAGCATCATAGTTCGCTTTTTCTTCTGTCATTGCCTGTGCCCATTCATCCAGGAACTCCTGCACAGAACAAAGTCCTGTCATTGCTTCCTGCATTTTTGGTTCTGCTGTATTAGCCAGGATATTTCTGTATTCAGTTAAATACAGAGGTTCCTTGAAGAACTTCAGTTCCGGATCAGCCATATATTCTGCAGCTGTTACGTAGTAAGGCTTTTCTGTTACCCAATCTGCCTTTGAAGCTTCCTCTTCTACTGGAATACCACCACGAAGTTTTACAACGTCTGGTGCTGCGTCAGAAACCATATACTGGATAAAATCCCATGCTGCATCTGGATTCTGGCAATTTTTAGAAATAGAATATCCCTGTGCATCTACTACCGGATGGCAATTATAGCCTTTTACACTTGGAGGCATCAGGAAAATCTGGAATTTACTATAATCTCCGCCAAATGTATTATCGATCAATTCCGCAGAACCAAGATTATGGAAAATAGATGCAGTTGTTTCAGACTGGAAAGATGCCGCTACTTCTGTCCATCCTTTATTCAGATCATCCTCTGCTGTATATTTATTATACAGAGAAAGATATTTTTCACAAAATTCTGCATGGAGAGGATCATTAATAGTAGATTTTCCTTCTTCATCAAAAGCTTCTGTAATACCTGAATAAGCATACATCATATATTCCAGATTCTGTGCACCACCAGAGCCTCCGCGGATCGTTGTGCCATAGCGGTTGTTCTCAGGATCTGCAACTTCTTTTATACTGTCAAAAAATTCATCCCATGTCTTCGGAATCTCAATCCCTTTTTCTGCATACCAGTCTGAACGGATCCAAAAGTTTCTTACATTCATATAAGATGGAATTGCATACAGATCCTTTTTCTGTGGATCATATTCTAAATTGGCATCCAGAGAGCCCTGGGCGATCTTTCCGTTTAATTCAGAATTCTCATAATAATCTGTTAATGGGATAATGTTTCCTCTTGTGATAAATTCCGGCATAAAGCACTGGAAAACATCTGGTGCTGCATTTGCAGAAAATGCCATTTCCAGTTTATTTTTTGCATCAGCTGCATTTCCAGGTATGCCTAAATATTCAATCTCTACATCCGGATGCTCTGACATATAGTTATCTACCGCAGTCTGATATACCTGATCTAATTCCGGTGTTGTCATTTCCATCCAAAACGTCAGTTTTACTTTTTCTCCGCTTTCTGTTTTTTGTGTTTCTGTTTCAGCTTTGCTTTCTGCTGCCGTACTCCCTGCTGGCGCAGTATTCTGATTTCCACTACCGCATCCCGCCAGGCTTGCTGCCATCATAAGCGCTAATCCAGTTGCTGCAAATTTTTTGATCATTTGTGTAACCTCCCTGTTTTTTATATAATCATTATATTATTTTTTCTTTTTGTTTTGAATTTAGTACTTTTGCATCAACATTTAATATTTTTGCATGTTATGCGGAATGTTTTGATCTCAAACGGTTTAAATACAGTGATAAATCTATTTTTATCCGTCCCTATCTCTGTATCATCTGTCTCCAGCATATTACACTCTGACACTTTATATCCTGGCATTAATACGATTTCAGCCTTTTTTCTGGTTCCGAATCCTTCATATGCCCGGGCTATATATCCATTCCCATCTTCTGCAAGCTTCAATGTTTCAATAAAAATCCCCTCGGTCTGACATTGGATCAGGGATCCACAGCCTGTTTCTTTTTTCTCGCCTCTTCCCCATATTACTTCCAGTGGATTATTTAATTCATAGGCGTGTTTTTGTACCTGACCTTCACGGTAAGTTCCCTTATGGGGTAAAAAAGAATAAGTAAACTCATGATATCCCTTATCCGCTGCATTTGGAAATGTAGGAGATCTCAATAAAGTCAGCCGCATCACACCATCATGTATATCATATCCATATTTGCAGTCATTCAAAAGTGCTGCGCCATATCCCGGTTCACTGATATCTCCAAAGCGCTGTGCACATGTTTCAAACTTCTCCGCATCCCAGGAAGTATTGGTATGTGTTGGACGTTCAACTGTTGCAAACTGGATCTCATATACTGCCTTATCTGCAAAAATATCCACCGGAAATGCTGCTTTCAGTAAAATATGTTCTTCTTTCCAATTGATCTTCGTAACAAAATCAATCCTTTTACTTCCTGCATACACGTAAATATTCTGTATGATCTCTGAAGACAAATATTTTCTTTTTTGCGTAATGCAGGCTCTTACCGCTCCCATTTCAGTAAGTTCCATTGATGTTAAACTGCCGCCATCATAACTCTTTTTACGGTAATACGGACTGATTTCCCATGCATCATACTGATATGGTCTGTCTTCATATGTTTCCAGACAATTACCTGGTCCTGATAATACTTCACGTTCTTCTTCTTTATCATAAATAGAGCTTAATGTTCCATCTTTTTCAAATACGATCCGAAGCAACGCAGATTCCAGGCAATGACCATCCCACTTCCATAAAGAAACTTCCTCTTCCTGGATTGAAACCTCTTTTACGTCAAAAATTGTAAACTGACCTGCTGGTGCCTTCACTCTTGCTGTGTACTTCCCGTCATCACATTTTTGTGCCACGTACCGGCAGCCAGGCTCTCCTTCAAGGATCAGCTGTCTGGCCTGACTTTTGTATGAAAACAGGATCATTCCTTCCCGTTCAAATCCCAGAGTATTTAAAACCGTCAGCTTCTTATCTGGTATTTTCTCTTCTAATATCCTAAGGGCCTGCTGTTTATAATTTTCTAAAACCGCAAATATCTCTGTATATATCTTCTTGACATCTTCATAAACTTCTGTGATCGACGATCCAGGAAGAATATCATGAAATTGGTTGGTAAGGAATTGTTTTTCCATTTTTTCCCACTGTTCCCTATCCCATGTAAATCCCCGGGATACACACTGGGCCATACACAAAAGAAATTCTGTCTCCTGCAGTTTGCTTTCTGCTTTTCGGTTTAAACGTTTTATTTCCCCTACTGATGTATAGGTTCCCCTATGGAATTCCAGATATAACTCTCCATTCCATTCAGGAAGCTCCTTCTTTCCCTTCACTTTCTGATCCAGATATTGAAAGAAAGATAAACTATCTGAAAACTTCACCTGCGGACAACCAGGAATTCCTTTTTCCATTCTCTTTCCCTTTTCTATCATATCACGGGTTGTTCCACCACCGCCATCTCCATAGCCATATGGGATCAAAAATGAAGGTTCCAGAGCTTTCTGACTATAACGTTTCCAGCCTCCCATAACATAATCCGGTTCCAAAATTCCATTATACGTAGTAATATAGGGACTTCTGGCAAATCCAAACGGATTATAATCTGTTTTATCATACTGCTTTGCAGGTGCAAAATGGGTCAATAATCCTGTTCCGTCTACCCCTTTCCACATAAAAGTATCAAAAGGTATCTTATCCTTCTCATTCCAGCTGATCTTGGTTGTCATAAAATAATCTATTCCACATTTTTTACAGATCTGAGGAAGCGATGCTGAATATCCAAATACATCTGGCAGCCATAATACCTTACTATCTTTTCCAAATTTTTCCAGAAAATATTTTTTTCCAATTAAAAACTGACGGATCAGACTTTCTCCGGAAGTCAGATTACAGTCTGCTTCTACCCACATTCCGCCTTCCGGTTCCCAACGGCTTTCCTGTACATATTTTTGGATTTTCTTAAATTGTTCAGGCTGGGTTTCTTCCATATATTCATAAAGCTGCGGCTGGGATGACATAAATTTATATTCCGGATATTCATCTAAAAGCTTCAAAGCTGTACTGAAACTTCTTTGAACCTTCATTTTTGTGTGCTGAAATCTCCACATCCATGCTATATCTATATGGGTATGACCTACACAAAAAGCCTGGATATTTTCAGTTCTTTCCGTCTCCCATATCTGCTCTAATATTTTTTTTGCTTCTGGAAGTGTCTGCCTGAACCTGTTTTTTTCTCTAAAATCCAGCTGTCCTATCGTTTCATTTAAAATTTTTCGCAGTCTGAGCCCTTTTTCACTTTCTTTATCCGTATATTTTGCAGTCTCATACACTGTTTTTATGTCATAGTAAAAAGACTGGATATCTTCCTCCAAAGTGAAAAAACGTATTGCAAATAAACCCGGCCGGTTTTCTTTATCACTCCAGGTACGGCCTCTTGTGACCATGCCTGCCCATGCATCAAGATCCAGTTGTAGTGTTTCACCCGAAACTGCTTTTTTTCTCAAAAGACAACTTTCGTGATACAGATCCAATCCCTGCACCGGTTTTTCATTACAGTATAGAAGAAACTGAGGATTCTGGGCATACCATTCTCGTTTATCCTGAGAAATCTCCACCCACAATTCTTTTCCGTCAGCTTCCGCTGGTATTGTAAAAACACAACGGAACCACCCATATTCATCATATCCGCCCCATCGATCCATTGGTCCGAACGGATCAAATTCCGGAGCTGTTTTCCAATCCATTTTTACGGGTGCATACCATAGTTTTCCAGGACTAAATATATCTGCAATACATAAAGATCCGATATCTTCTATGGCCTGACTGATCCGCTCCATATCAAAATCGTTTATTAAATTCATCTTATCCCTCTTTAACCTTTTACTGCACCAGAAGCCATTCCACTAACCAGATGCTTTTGTATAAACGCAAATAATATAATTGGTGGTATCAAAGCAATCACACTGCTGGCTGCCAGTGATGCCAGATTCACAGAAGACTCTGCGATCAGTGATTTTAATGCTACCGGAATCGTAAATTTATCATTTGACATAATGAAAGAAAATGCAACCTGAAATTCATTCCAGCATCCTACAAATGCAAATGCACTGGTCGCTACAATTCCCGGAAGAACGATCCTTGGAACGATCCTGCTGATAATATAAAATCTGCTGGCACCATCTACCATAGCTGCTTCTTCAATTTCAATAGGCACATCGTTAATAAATCCCCTCATTAAAAGTGTATTAAATGGTGTCTGTGAAACTATATAGAAAAGGATTACGGATCCTCTCGTATTGATCAGTCCCATTTTGTTAAACATTAAAAACAGCGGAACTATGTAAATGATCACAGGCATAATTTGTGTTAAAAGCAATAGCATCATAAACAGACTTTTTCCCTTAAATTTAAATCTGGACAATGCATACCCATTCAACATGGAAAACACAACAATAAATATAACTGCTCCCAGCCCGATCGCTAAACTATTGAAGAAATACATGGAAAATTTATTTCGTGTCCATGAAATAATGTAATTAGAAAATGTAGCTGGCGCCGGAATATATCTTACAGGAAGTTTAAATACATCCTCCGGCATTTTAAAAGATGTAATAATACTCCATATTACAGGTGCAGCTGTAATGAAAGCAATTATTATTAATGGAAGATATATACCTAATGCTTTTTTTAACTTTTTTTTCATCTTTATTGTCATTTTTCTTCCACCCCATATTTCGTTATTTTTAAATAAATAACAGCAAAAAGAAGCAATCCTGCTGCCATCAAAACTGCCATAGCAGAACCATAACCATATTTTCCACCAACAACTGCCTGCTGCATCAAATATACCGGCATTGTTGTGGTTAAGCGAAGCGGACCACCATTGGTCATTGTAAATATTAAATCAATCGAATTAAATTCCCATATACATCTTAATAAAACAGAAAATGTCAGTGTTTCCTTCAAAAAAGGAAGAGTAATATAACGAAAACGCTGAACAGAGCTGCAGCCATCTATATCACATGATTCGTATATATCCTGGGAGATAGACTGCAAGCCTGCAAGGATCGTGATCGCAAAGAATGGTATACCTCTCCACAGCTCTGATACAACAACCGCCCAAAAAGCTGTATGAGGATTAGACAACCATGCTACTCCATCTTTTAATATTCCTGCTTTCTCTAAAATATCATTAATCACACCTACATGCTGGTTATACATGATCGTCCACAGCATCGTTGCCAGCACACCTGAAACAGCCCATGGCATAAAGGCAATGGATCTGAAAAGACCGCGGCACTTTATTTTTTGATTCAATAATAAAGCAATGCCCATTCCTAAGATAACCTGACCTATAATTTCTGCTACTACCCATTTCAAGCTGACCCCAAATGCCTTTGAAAAAACTTTATCCCCTGTAAGCAGCTTCTTAAAATTTTCTAATCCGATAAAATTACCCACACCTGAAAAACTATTAGTAGAATAATCCTGCAAGCTTAAGTTCACAACCTGGGTAATCGGATAGAACATAAACAGTACGATCAGTAAAACTGTAGGCAATATCAACAGATATGGAAAATACTGATCCGAACGATATTTTTTATTCATTTTCATAACCTTCACCTCACATATTTTTTATGATTTTATTTTATTACAAATATCTGTCATTTTACATAAAGCAGTTTGCTTCTTTTGTTTGATTTTTTATCAAAAAAACTGCCAGATCTCTCTGACAGTTTTATATATTAATCATTTTATTTATAATCTCTTGGACTACAGCCCATATATTTTTTAAAAACAACGCTAAAATATTGTGGATTATTATATCCAACTTTTTCGCAGATCTCATACACTTTCATATCTGTTGTCCGTATCAGCTCTGCAGCCATTTTTACACGTACTTTTGTCAGCCATACCATAAAATTCGTATTTTCATACTTTTTTATCAGACGACATAAATGAGATGGGGACAAATGGATCGCTTCTGAAAGATCATTTAGGCTTAAACCAGCCATCGTATAATTCTGATGAATATATTCCGCAATTTCCTGCATGATACTGTTTCCATTTACCATACCATTATCAGAAGTCTGTGCACAAACGATCCTCTTATTTCCATGACCTTTTGCCAGCTGCAATGCCATATAAGCAGAATTATATGCCATATCTGTTTGAAAGATATCATCATATACATCACTGATCCCCGCCCATGCTTCTACTTTCAGAAATTCCTGAAACTTTGCGGTTATCTCTTCTGCTGTTTCTTTTACATGCTTATAAAAATCTCTCTCATTTTCCTCCTGGGCAAAAATAACAAATACCTGATTATCATAAGAGCCACATACGACTGTTGCGCAATGCGCTTCACTTACTTCTTTTGCTGCATTGATATAAGAAAAAAGATAAAGACCGTTTTCATTTGGTTTATCTTCATCTACAGGTGTATTAAGAGCAACATCCAAAATAACAAAATAATATGCCGCTGCTTCTTTTTTCCACCCCATTTTTTTCAGAACTGACTGACGGTCTGAATTTCTCGCAAAACCAATGATCAGATCGCTTACTGTCTCAACAGCCTGTTGACGAATAGCCTGATCCAATAAGCGTTCTCCTACCCGTTCTCTTTCTAATATTTCCGCAACACTCTTTATCTCCTGTAAAAGGATCTCCTGCTTTTCATATTTTAAAATATAGGCACTGGCTTTTAACTGGATCGCCTTTTTTGCATACTGAAATTCATCATATCCTGTAAGAAAGATGATCTTAATATCCGGATATTCTTCTCTTATCCAGGCTGCCAGTTCTAACCCATTTACAAAAGGCATATTAATATCCGTAAGTACAATATCCGGCCTTTCTCTTTCAATAATTTCTTTTGCATCAAGCCCATTTTTACCGGGAGTTGTCAACGTAAAACCATTTTCTTTCCATGCTATCTTTTCTACGATACCTTCCCGTATAATATCTTCATCATCCACAATCAATAATTTCATTCTTTAACCCTCGTATTTTTTCTCTGGTATTCTCACTGTCACACTGGTATACTTTCCTTTCTCACTTTCCATTTGAATACCATATTCTTCTCCAAAGTATAATTTTAAACGCTGATTACTGTTCCATAAACCAAAATGAGGATTTTCTTTCTTATCCTGCAATTCTTTTTCGTTAATATCATTTTCCAACACTTCCAGTGTTTCCGGCGAAATTCCCTCTCCGTTATCCCACACTGTTAATATGATCGTACCATCAAGAGAACACCCCGATATATCGATCATTCCTTTTTCTGTTTTATTCTTGATCCCATGCTGGACTGCATTTTCTACAAGCGGCTGTAAAGTCAAAGTCAATATTTCGCAATCCAAAATATCTTCATCTACATTAACCATCCATTCAAAGGACTCATTATATCTGATTTTTAAAATGCTCAGATAATTGTTTATTACCTCTAATTCTTTTCTGATAGTAACTCTTTCTTTTCCATGATTTAAACTGATCACATAAAAATCGATCAGGGATTGGAACATATCACTTGCCATCTGGTAACGCTGCAGATCGATCAACGTTTTCACAGAAAATAGGGTATTATATAAAAAATGGGGATTGATCTGTGACTGGAGCATTAAAAGTTCTGCTTTTCTTTTTCTTTTTTCTACCTGTATGATCTCACGTACCTGAACTTGTATAGTTTCTACCATTTGATTTAAAGCCCCTGCAACCCGCTTCAGTTCTTTTTGATCCTTTGTGGTAAATAATAATTCTTTTGCCCCTATCTCATATTTTTCTATCTGCTCTGCTAATCCTGAAATATCTTTTGACATCCACATGGATAAATACATCACAGGTACGCATGCGGCGATCAACATCAGGATCACAAGCAAAAAAATCATTTTTTTCATAGCTTCCGTTCTCGTCATAATACTTTTTAACGGAACGCCATAAACAATTACCCAATTATTGGAGAACAGTTTTTCATAAGTCAGCATAATATCTTTTCCGGTCGTATCTTTTGTTATAAAACTGCCTTTTCCAACTTTCTTATCACTTAATATCTTTTCTTTATCTATATCTGATAATTTCCATGCACCTGCCGTTTCCTCATAACATGAAAGTCCATCTGACGATAAAACTGCTGCAAAACTCCCCTTATTAGTCACTATATTTTTTAATATATCTGAGATAAATCCCGCACGAAAATTAACTGCAAGAATTGCACCTGAATCTGAATCTGAATCCCCATTTACACATAATAAAGTCATAACTTTCCTTGGTATTTTTGTAGATAATAAGGTGTCTTCATGCTCATTCTTCCATATATACCGGAATAGTTCCTTATTTCCATCTTCAATTTCCAGCCTGCTAAGCAGTGTATCATATGTATCTTTCATAACATATGGGGACGGGCTTCTCATATATACAACATTTTTTCCAGTTTTTTCCAGTATCACAATAGAATCGATCAGTTCTGCATTATCCACTGCAATATCTGTCAGCTGCTGATACAGCTTCTTTCTGTTCTTCAGATACTCTTTGTCAATAGGATCCTGACGTTTATGCAAAAATACAAAATATTTGAAAGCACTGCTATCCACGATCGATACAGCTTTTAAATGTATTGTATTAAGCTTATCTTCAATCATTGTTTCCGTCTGATGTACAGAATTTTCCATCAGGCCTTCGGTATTTAATTTTAACTGCTCCGAAGATATAGAAAGACATGCTCCCCCCGTAATGATGATAAAAGCAAATATTAGTGGAAGAAATATAAGAAGCAATTTGTTGTGAAAACTTAATTTATAAAAAAAATTTCCTTTATTTTTCATTTCAATCCACATTCTCCCCTTAATCAAAGTCTGTATTTTAAGCTACTTACCAAATGTATCATAACATATGTCGATTACCAGCACAATATCGCAGTTTGCAGTATAATTGCTGGATGTGATATCCCTTCTTTGTCTGAATAATCCCTTTTTTTGCAAAAAAACCAGCCTCACAGGCTGCATTTATACACCTTTATGTACTCATGCATCTTGCCTGCAAGGCTGGTTTTCTATGCTTTATCATTACACTTATGAGTTCATCCTGCACTCACAAGCCATTCGCTTACGCGCTTCACTGCATACTATTACAGGCAGCTTATTCCATCCCCATAAAGATCTTCTCATCTGTAATAGGCAGTTCCCTGATCCTTACGCCTACTGCATTATACACTGCATTTGCAATAGCCGGAGATGGGGTGTTGATAACGATCTCACCGATGGATTTTGCGCCAAATGGGCCGGTTGGCTCGTAGCTGCATTCAAATTCTACCTGGACTTTTCCAATATCCAGACGGCTTGGTACTTTGTACTGCATGAAGGAATTTTCATGGACACGGCCATGGTCGGAATAGGTTACATCCTCGTACATTGCCATACCGATTCCCTGTGCCAGGCCACCTTCTGTCTGTACTCTTGCCAGGTTCTCGTTTAATGGGGTTCCACAGTCTACAGCTGCTGCAAACTGAAGCAGCTCAATATGACCGGTTTCCTTGTCGATCTCCACTTCTGCAGCGCCTGCCATAAATGGTGGCGGAGAAACAGGTGAAGAATGGGATTCTGTAGCCTGGAGGGCTTCTTCATTAAAGCACATGGCTCTGTTTCCAATGTCCTTTAATGTGATCTCTGCCGGTTCGCCTTCAGGGGCATTTAATCTGCGCACTGTCTTTCCTGCAAACTCCAGTTCATCCTCAGAGCAATTCAGATATTCTGCCGCCTTCTTTAATATCTTCTTTTTCAGTGACTCACAGGTCTTTACTACTGCCATACCTGTTAAATATGCAGTACTGGAAGCATAGGAACCGGAGTCATATGGGGAAATATCCGTATCAACACCGTAAACTACGATATCATCCAGCTCACAGTCCAGACACTCTGCTGCTACCTGGGCCAGTGTGGTATCACAGCCGGTACCCATATCAGCTGCACCAATGGTCATGCTGTAAAAGCCGTCATCATTTACCTTAATGGTAACGCTTCCCACGTCTACGCCGGAAATTGCGGAGCCCTGCATAGCCATTGCAAGACCAACTGCTCTTACCTTTCCATTTCCCATATCTTTTCTTGGATATTTTTCATCCCAGCCGATCATCTCCATAACCTTGTCCACGCAGCGGTCAAGGGCGCAGCTGTTGGCAGTCTCGCCGTAGTAAGCAGGCATCACCTGTCCCTGGCGGACCATATTTTTCTTTCTAAGCTCGATCGGGTTCATTCCCATCTGGGCTGCCAGCTCATCCATAGCAGACTCTACAGCAAAAATACCCTGCGTTGCGCCATATCCGCGGTAAGCGCCTGCAGACATGCGATTGGTATAAACGACATCATAAGCAAAGCGGAATGCTTTTGGTGTGCCGTACATAGGAATGGACTTATGGCCGGAAAGACCTACAGTGGTCGGTCCATGTTCACCAAATGCACCTGTATTGGACAATGTATACACATCCATTGCCTGTAAAATACCGTTGTCATCGCAGCCGATCTTTACCTTTACTTCCATTTCGTGACGTGGAGAAGAGGCGATCTGGGACTCATAACGGCTGTAAATGATCTTAGCCGGTTTTCCCGTCTTCATGGTAACGATAGCCGGATAAACCTCTGCTACAACAGTCTGCTTTGCGCCAAAACCGCCACCGATTCTTGGCTTGATCACGCGGATCTTTGACTTTGGCACATCCAGTGCATGAGCCAGAATACGGCGCACATGGAATGTAACCTGGGTGGAGTCTACTACATTTAAACGTCCGTATACATCCATATAAGTAAAGGCACGGAAAGTCTCCATCATAGCCTGCTGGTTCGCCTTGGTGTGGTATGTTTTTTCCACAATGTGGCTGCAGCCTGCAAATGCCGCCTCCAGATCCCCATGAGTCTCTCCGCCACTGGCACATAAGTTTCTCTTATTATCAGCGCCTACATTACACAGGGCTTTCCAGCTGTCCTCCGGATGTACAAGGATCTTGCCGTCCTTGGAGTCATGCATATCTAAAACAGGCTCTAACACCTGATATTTCACTTTAATAAGACGCATTGCATGGTCTACTGCAGCTTCTGTCTCACCTGCAATGATCGCCACTGCATCACCTACAAAACGGACTCTCTGGTCCAGGATCAGACGGTCATAAGGACTTGGCTCAGGATACGTCTGTCCGGCCATGGTAAAACGCTTCTGCGGAACATCCTTCCATGTAAGGATACATTCGATCCCTGGTACTCTGGAAGCTACCTTGCAGTCGATCTCTTCGATCAGTGCATGGGCATGTGGGCTTCTAAGCACTTTTACGATCAGGCAGTCCTTTAATGCCAGGTCATCAGTATACACCGGCTTACCTGTTACCAGTGCCTTTGCGTCTTTCTTTACAACAGGAGCGCCGATCAGACGGAATTTCTTTCCTGTAGCAGGATTAATCTGTGTATATGCCATTTCCTTATGCCTCCTTTCCGCTCTGCTTCATATCCAGATATTTTTTTACAGCACGCAGCTGGGACATATATCCGCTGCAGCGGCATAAATTTCCGGAAAGATATTCCTTAATATCCTCTTCATCTGGATCTTTTAACTCTTTTTCCATAGCAAGAACGTTCATAATAAAGCCTGGATTGCAGAAACCGCACTGCTCTCCGCCTTCTCTTGCTAAAAACATACCAAATTCTTCTGCCTCTTTCTGCAGACCTTCCAGTGTAGTCACATGGCGGCCATCTGCCCGGATCGCAAGTGTAGAACATGACAGAACCGGCTTTCCGTCCAGCCATACAGTACAAAGGCCGCAGTTTGCTGTCTCACAGCCTCTTTTTACGCTGTAGCAACCCAGATCACGTACCAGATCCAATAACAGCATATCCGGTCTTACATCTGTCTCTACCTGTTTTCCATTTAAGCGAAATGAAAGTCTCATACTATGCCCACGCTCCTTCCTTTGATCTGCTCCATAAGACGGCGGGTGTAAACAGTTGCCAGAGTCTTTCTGTAAGCACCGCTGGCGCGTGTATTATCGCCATAAGTAAATGCTTCTGCCGCTTCCTTTGCCATCTCTTTTAAGGTATCAAAATCATCCTCTGTAATGATCACTGCCTTTGCTTTTGCAGGTCTTGCCCCAACGGACACAAACCATTTGTTTCCAAGGTTGGAAACACAACAGGCGATCACCGGAAAATCGGTACGGGAATTGCGCTGACTGGTATAAGCAGCCTTTCTTCCGTCTTTCTTTATAATAATACGAACCAGGATATCCTTCTGATCCCTTCTTACAGGTCTGGCTGCAAATTCAGAAAGAGGAATGGTTCCCTCATGATACAGCTCCACATAAGTATCCAGTGCCAGAAGGCAGGTCAGTATATCGGAAAATCCGAAACGGGCAAAAATACTGCCTCCTACCGTAGCGCAGTTTCTCATCTGCACGCCAACGATATTTCTGGTACATTCCCTGAAAATACCATCAAAATACCGGTTCAGCCCCTCATGGGTCTCTAACTGGCGTAAACTGCACATACAGCCAATGGAAAACTCTCCTTCTTTTTCTTCGATTGCATCCAGTCCAAGCCCGGACAAATCTACAATAGTACGCTTGGTAATATGAGTCATTTTCATCCATACCATTCCGCCTACTACCAGACTGCTTCGCTTCTGACAAAGCTCATATGCCTCTGCCAGATCGCTTACCTTAACATAATCATCTGCTCGGAACACCTGTTTTTCCCCCTTCGTATGTTTGTGCTAATAAATATTGATAAGTTTTTCTAATAAATAGTTCGTCTTTTAGTAGAATTCAAAACAAAACAGGCAGATTATAACACGAAATCTGCCTGTTTTCCATAGAAAACGTTATTCTTTTTAAAGATTATCTCCCCATATATATATCAAACAACTGTCTTGCAATAGGTCCTGCGATTTTTCCACCGCTTCCGGACTCTTCTACCAGGACCGTAACAACGATCTTTGGTGACTCAGCCGGAGCAAAACCGGTAAACCATGCATGTGTCTCTTTTCCTGTTTCAAACTCCGCAGTTCCCGTTTTTGCAGCCACTGTATAGGCATCGGTGCGCACAGAAGAACCCGTTCCTTCCACCACTACATCACGCATCAGTTCTGTAAGATTTGCTGCCTCTGTAGCTGTCATAAGAGTTCCCCCTGAAGTCGGAAGGAATTTTTTCACTTCTTCCCCACCGGCACTGACTACACGGTCCAGCAAATATGGTTTCATCAGGGTTCCACCATTTGCAACAGCCGCAGTGATCAGCGCATTGTGAAGAGGCGTGATCAGTGTAGTTCCCTGGCCAATGGAAGTCTGTAAAACTTCCCAGGTTCCGGCGCCTCCTTTCATATTAAAAGAACTTTCCTTATAGGAGTAGCCGGATAATGGCAACGGATTATTAAATAGCAATTCCTCCGCCGTAGCATGGAACCGGTCCAGATCCATGGTCAGACCCAGGCTGGAAAATGCCCCGTTACAGGAATTGGCAAAAGCCTTCATAAAATCTTGGCTTCCATGGGCTTCACTGTGGAAACATTTAATGGAATAGTCTCCATTGTGATAAACGCCATTACAGTCAAAATGAAAATCCTTGTAATCGTCAGGATGCTCCCTCATATACTCAAGAGCCGTCACGATCTTAAAGGTCGATCCAGGAGGATATAGTCCGGCAGTTGCACGGTTTACCAGCTGCCCCTGGTTATTGGAACTGTCAGTAAGAGACGCCCAGTCCTGAAGAAGGGTATTTGGATCGTAACCCGGCTTGGAAACCATTGCCAGGATCTTTCCTGTATCCGGTTCCATGGCGATCACCGCTCCTCTCCTGTCTCCTAAAGCTGCATACGCTGCCTGCTGCAGTTCCATATCCAGAGTGGTAACCACGCTGTCTCCCAGATTTTTCGCACCTGCCAGCTCATTTCCCGCCTGCTCTACCAGATTGACATGAGAACTTAAAAGATAGAAGTTTGCCATGGCTTCAATGCCAGTTTTTCCTTTAGAGGAATAGCCTACCGCATGGTCAAACACACCTCCATAATTGTAAACCCTTGTTTCATTTCCCGCATCATCAGTGGTAGTCTCTGCCAGCACCGTTCCATCTGATGCCAGGATACTGCCTCTTACAATGCGGTCTGAAAAGCTGTCCAGTCTGGCATTGTAAGGATTGTTGATCACATCTTCGCTTTTCATCTGCAGAAAATATCCCATGTATACAGCCAGTGCTAAAAACAGGACCACACATGCATAAGTGATCACCAGCACTTTCCCATTGGGATCATATACCCGCTCTTTTGTCACTGACTTCCAGGTACCTTTTTCTGTATCTTTTTTGTTTTCTTTCTTTATCTCTTTACCTGTATTTTTTTTTGTACTCTTCTTTGCTGTCTGTTCCTTCTTTTCAGCCGTATTTTTCTTTCTGGAGACAGGTTCTCTTCGCGTACTTTTTTTCAGTTCTTTCATTCTTCCTGCGCCTCCATTTCTTCCATCTCTTCTTCATCATTCCGCTTGATGATATAAAGCCCCTGGATAATACTGAATAACAGGAATGTTGTCACAATGGAACTTCCTCCGTAACTTACAAACGGAAGTGTCACACCTGTAGATGGGATAAATTTAGTCACACCTCCCACTGTGAGAAAGACCTGTACCACATATTCCATTCCAAGACCCACTGCAATGATCTTGTAAAACATGGCCTGCATCTGGGTTGCGATCATCATAAACTGGATAAAACAGCCCAGACAGATCAGAAGGACGCAGATAGCAAAGATTGCTCCCATTTCTTCGGAGATAGCAGCAAAAATAAAATCCTTTTCCACTACCGGGATCCTGTTTGGCATTCCCTGGCACAGTCCCATGCCAAACCAGCCACCTGTTCCAATAGCAAACAGGGACTGGGTGATCTGATATCCTGTATTATCAATATCTGCCCATGGATTTTTCCATGCTGTAAATCTTCGTCTTACATGGTCAAAAAGTGTATATGCAATGGATGTAGCACCTTTTCCAAGAACACCTGCCGCGATCAGATACAGCCAGTTTCCTGTAGCAATAAACAGCATGATCACATAGCTGATAAAAAAGATCAGGGCGCTTCCCAGGTCTTTTGACAACACCAGGATCACTACATGAAGAGCTGCCACCACTGTGGTAATGCATATGTTCTTAAAATCCAGTGACTGATAAAACATGGACGCTACAAAAAATACAAAACTGATCTTTACAAACTCTGATGGCTGGATGGAGATTCCGCCAACAGTCAGTGATAACTGAGCGCCGAAACTTTCATTTCCTGCTACCCATACAACTAAAAGCGCAGCCAGCCCGATCCCTGCATACACCCACTGGAATTTATAAAGCTGCCAGAACCGTTCCATGATAAAAGGCACCAGCCAGGAAAGGATCGCAGCCGCTGCTACGATCACAAACTGCTTAAAAGCCTTATCCAGTCCCTTATCTAAAGACAGTCTGGTAAGCATGATAAAACCACAGGCCAGGAGCATACAACAGTTATTTACCAGAAGTCTTGACACATTCCTGTAAATAAACCGGTAGATATAAATGTAAAACAGGAAAAACACCACCTGTCCCATATAAAATACCAGCAGCATCCGCCTTAACGTTTCATCTTCTGTTTTCAGATACATCACCACATATGCCAGAAAATGCAGTAAAAACATGGCCCGGTTCTGCCTTGCACACACTTTTCTCTTCCGTTCCAGATCCGGGAAAGAAAAGAAACGGAAATTGGCATAGGTATAAATGGCCATCAGCAATATCATCAGATATTTGGATACTTCCACGATCAGATTTGTCATAGGCTATTCTACTCCCCGTCTAAAATGTCCTCTTGTAAAATCTTTCACTGGTTCGACAATTTCTCTTCCTTCTATAAAAGAAGCAGCAAAAGCTTCCAGTATCTTTTGTGTTTCTTCTTTTCCTTCTCTTGTAAAAGAAAGACGCAGGGAAGCCATGTTCAGCTCTCTTACTGCCTCTTCATTGCCAAATAAAGATAACGGAAGAGGATTTAAAATGGTATTGTAGCAGAAGTTGCAATGTGCCTTTAATGGAAGCCCGGCACCGGTGCGGTCCTTCATTATAAGGTGTTCCCTTTTGGCTGTACATCCCTTTAATGTTTTTACCACACACTGGGCAGAAACCATCATAGGAGCATGCCCATAAATGACCAGTTCTCCCGGTATTCCGTCCCTCTCACAGGCTTTTGCCACTGCCTTTAACTCTCTGCTGTTTAATTCCCACGGCATGGTAATAAATTCCGGTCCCATTTCCTTTAATGTGTGCACTGCTTCCCGGTTCCATGCATAAACAGAGGCATCCAGAGCAAATGGAAGCTCTATTTTTTCTTCCTTTAACCAGGAAACTTCCTCCAAAGTACGGGCCAGAACACCGGTAAAACCTGCATTTTCCAGATTTTTCCTGTTTTTAGAGAAGAACTTCATGGCATGGGTGCGGAAAATATGTGGAAGTGTAAGGAAGCATTCCTTTCCCTTTGCTTCACACTGCTTTACGATCTTTCCCCACTGATCCGGTTTAAATCCATCTGCATCGATATAAATGCGTTTTACAGCATCACAGGAAAGAGCTGGTTCCAACTGACATTCTTCTTCCAGAGATGCAGTAAGGAAAGCAAAGCTGTGAATGTTTTTGGAAGCAGACTGTACATCAGCAGGAAGTTCCTGTTCTGTCTGCACCAGAGACTCTGCCTTTCTCTCCCACTGAGCCAGTATTTTTTCCGTCAGCTTCTCAAAGCCTTCTCTTCGCAGTTCATTTAATGCCTGTACCGGCAGGAAAATATTTCCCTTTAACTCAATATCCAGCTGCTCAAAGTAAAAGGAAGTGGCACCTGTCTTATTTAACTGCTTACGCACTTTTTCCTCTGTTGCAGGCTGGTTCTGGGCACTCTGGCAGATCTGTCCTTCCACTTTTACAGTTACATTTCCCTGTGTCAGTTCCAGGACAGCCGGTTTTCCTTCCTCAAAAACAGCCTTTCCAACAACCGGTTCCTTTTTCTCTTTTTCCACATAGTTTGCATCCAGAAAATCAAACAGTTTCTGATTTCCTTCACGAAATTCCGGCTTTTCTTTTAAAGCGACCATGTCTTTTCCATTGTGCTTCTCATAATAACCGGAGGTAAAACCTCCCCTGTCAAACAGATCCAGCAGTTCTTTTTTATCTTCCGGATCCACATAATAACCGTCTTTCCCATAGGTTTCATACAGATCCAGATATTTTCTGTAAATGCGGACTACACCTGCTGTATATCGCGGGCTCTTCATTCTTCCTTCGATCTTTAAAGAATATACTCCTGCCTCTAAGATCTCCGGTAAAATATCCAGCGTACACAGATCTTTTAAACTTAATACAAACTTCTGGTTCTCTTTGTTTAAGCTCTTTCCCTCTGCCTTGTCTCCCTCCCATACACGGTAAGGCAGGCGGCATGGCTGGGCACAGCGGCCTCTGTTGCCACTGCGGCCGCCGATCAGGCTGCTCATGAGACACTGACCGGAATAACAGTAACATAAAGCACCATGGACAAAGGTTTCAATATCCATTCCCGTTTCTTTGTAAATACGGGAAATCTCTTCTAAAGACAGTTCTCTGGCCGGAACGACGCGGCAGCAGCCCATTTCTTTTAACATTTTTGCGCTGTATACACTGGTAACCGTCATCTGGGTGCTTGCATGAAGCTCCATTCCCGGAAAAGCCCGTTTCATTACCTGAAGGGCTCCCAGATCCTGGACGATCACGCCGTCTAACCCTGCTTCATAGTAAGGCTTCATGTAATCACAAAGCTCGTCCAGTTCTTTTTCCTTAAATAATGTATTGACCGTCATGTACAGACGGCAGCCGTGAAGATGGGCATACCGGATGGCTTCCACCATTTCTTCTCCTGCTGCATTCTGTGCATAAGCTCTGGCACCAAAACGGCTGCCTCCCATATAGATCGCATCCGCTCCTGCTGCCACAGCTGCCTTTAAACTGTCAAAAGAACCTGCCGGCGCCAAAAGCTCTGCTTTTCTTGTATTTATCATGATCTTACCTTTCCTGATCCTATGCAAAAAAGGGGCCACTGCAAACTGTAGCGCGCCCCCTTTAGTCTATCTGTGTTTTATCTGCGTCCGTTTCTGTGGGAACCGGCTTTTCTGGCTGCCTGAAGAGCCTTTCTTGCAAGTTCCTGATCAGAAAGTCCTGTCTTTGTCTGGAAAGAAGGATTTTGCATTGGCATATCCGCCTGTACAAAACCGCTTTCTGTTGCCTGTGCAGCTGCAGTCTCATCTAAAGCTGGTACAGACTCACTGACCGGTTCATCTCCTTCGATCACAGTGTCTACCACTTCATCCTCAACTACTTCCTCTTCCCCATTTTCAGAGGTTGCTGCCAGTGCTGCCTGCTTCTTTGCAGCTCTTAATTCCCGTTCGGATTTTGAAAGCTTTGCAGATAATTCCTGAAGCTGACGCTGACGTTCCTCCAAGTCCTTTAAAACGCCGTCTAACTTCATCTGGGTGCTTACTAACTCATGTTTTAAGCTGTAAGTCTCTTTTTCCATTCTGTCTCTCTGCTCTTCCATCTGATCCGCAGTTTCTTTTGTCTTAAAATAATCATCTGCAATGTTCAGTAAAAGCATAAGCTGCTGGTAATCAGCACTCTGTTTACTGAAACCAGGAAGCGCGTGCATGGTGGTTATCTTTTCATTTACATAGCTGGCTGCCTTCTGAAGATATGCTTCATCTTCGCTTCCGCCTAACGTATATATTTTTCCATCAATCAAAACCTGTGTATAATTCTTTGTATCCATTCTGATCTTCCATCTCCTGTCTGTGAGGCATTTTCGTTAAAAGGATACCACATTTTTACTTCATTTCCAAGCCCAAATGACGATATGCGTTTTCTGTAGCCATTCTTCCCCTGGGTGTTCTGTTAATCAGACCGTTCATTAAAAGATATGGCTCATATACATCTTCCAAAGTTCCCGCATCTTCTCCCAAAGCTGCTGCCAGGGTATCAAGTCCTACCGGACCGCCGGAAAACTTTTCAATGATCATCAAAAGGATATTTCTGTCATTCTGATCCAGTCCCATTTTATCCACATCCATGATATCCAGAGCAAAATCTGCCACTTCTTTTGTGATCACACCATCATATTTAACCTGGGCGAAATCTCTTACTCTCTTTAAAAGGCGGTTTGCCAGTCGCGGGGTTCCCCTGGAACGTTTTGCCAGTTCAATGGCACCTTCCGGTTCTATTTCCACACCTAAGATCGTAGCAGAATGCTGGATGATCGTGCGCAGCTCCTCCGGCGTATAAAATTCCATTCTCTGGACCACTCCAAAACGGTCTCTTAAAGGAGCGGACAACAGTCCTGCCCTGGTAGTCGCTCCTACTAAGGTAAAGTGAGGCAGTTCCAGACGGATGGATCTGGCACTGGACTCTTTTCCCAGCATAATATCAATGGCAAAATCTTCCATCGCCGGATAGAGAACTTCTTCTACCTGACGGTTTAAACGGTGGATCTCATCTACGAAGAGAACATCCCCCTCCTGAAGATTATTTAAAATAGCAGCCATCTCTCCCGGCTTTTCAATGGCCGGCCCGCTGGTCACTTTCAGCCTGCTTCCCATCTCGTTGGCAATGATACCGGAAAGGGTGGTCTTTCCAAGTCCTGGGGGGCCGTAAAATAATACATGATCTAAGGCTTCCCCTCTGCTTTTTGCCGCTTCTATGTATATTTTCAGGGTGGATTTGATCTTTTCCTGGCCCACGTAATCACTGAGGCACTGGGGACGCAGGGTGGTTTCTATCCGCACATCCTCTTCTGTTGCCTCTGTTGTTATAATTCTCCGTTCCATATATACCTCAAATTAATCACAGAAAACTTAAATACTTCAGCGAAGCCTTTAAAATGTCTTCTACACTCATATTTTCTGTGATCTCCACTTTCTTTACTGCTTTGGAAGCTTCCATATTCGTATACCCAAGAGCTGTTAAAGCTGCCACTGCCTCTTTTGCAGCTGCTGCCATACCTGCCACAGATGCGCCTGTACCAGCACCGGAAGTATCTTCCTTTCCGCCTCCAAAGGAAGCCATCATCACTTCCTCTAAATCTACTTTATCCTTAAGATCTAAGATCAGTCTCTGGGCCGTCTTTGCGCCGATGCCCGGTGCCTTGGAAATAGCTTTTGCATCCCCGCTGACAATGGCGATCCGCAGATCATCCGGCCGCATAATAGAAAGGATACCAAGAGCTCCTTTGGGACCAATTCCATTGACCCCGATCAGCTGCTTGAACATTTCCCTGTCCTGTCTGTGAAGAAAACCATATAAAGTCATAGCATCTTCCCGCACCTGGAAATACGTATAAACGGTCACTTCTTCCCCTAATGCCGGAAGTTCCTCTAAAAGTGAAAGGGGTACATGGACTGCCAGTCCGATGCCTCCGGTCTCCACTACGATCACATCATCTTCTACTGCCCCAAGGGCTCCTTTTATATATGAAATCATCTGTTCTATATTCCTTTTATCTGGTTTCGCACCTACATGCGATACTTCGTCATCTATCAATCATAACATACACACCGCCTCAATGCAAGCAGGACACCGAACAAATATTCGATACTCTTTCCTTGCATTTTACTTAAAAATCAGCTAAACTAAGGGCGGTTTGCGTTCTGGTCTTTCAGGATCAGATATGCCGGGCAGACCAGAAAGGATTTTTATGATCACCATTAAACATCCCATTGAATTTCCAAACACATATCCTTTAGACCGCATTGGTCCTTTAAAGGATCTTTTATTTTTTGATATAGAGACCACCGGCTTTTCCGGTGAAACTTCCCAGCTGTATCTCATTGGCTGTACTTATTTTGACGGATTTGGCTGGAAGCTGATCCAGTGGTTTGCAGATACAAGACAGGCGGAAAAAGAGCTTTTAGATGCCTTTTTTGAATTTTTAAAACGTTTTAAGATCCTGATCCATTTTAACGGAGACCGTTTTGATATCCCCTATCTTTTAAAATGCTGCGAACGTCTGGGCCTTGACTACCATTTTGATGACCTTATAAGCATTGATATTTTCAAGAAAATAAAGCCCTACAGAAAACTTTTAAAACTGGAAAACATGAAACAGAAATCCATTGAACAGTTTTTAGGGGTACATAGAGAGGACAAATACAATGGCGGGCAGCTGATCGATGTGTACCGTGAATACCTGCACACCCATGAGAAATTCCTCTTTGACCTGCTGATACTGCACAATGCAGATGACCTGCGGGGAATGCCTTCCATCCTGCCCATTTTAAATTATGCAGATCTGTTTGAGTCGGATTTTACCCTTTGCAGTCATAAGTTGTATTCCTACACGGACGAAGCCGGATATTCCCATCCATTTGTCAATCTTTTGTGGGAAAGTCCTTACAGCGTCCCCATTCCTTTAGAATATACCTTAAATCCTTTAAGCCTGGAGCTTCATGACAACTGCTTGGCCTGCAATTTAACTCTGTATGAAGGCACTTTAAAATATTTCTACCCGGATTACCAGAATTATTATTACCTGCCTTTAGAAGATACAGCGATCCATAAAAGCATTGGAGAATATGTGGACCGTTCTGCCCGGAAAAAAGCCACTGCAAAAAACTGCTACAGCAAAAAAGAGGGCTTATTCCTGCCTCAGTTCGGTTCTTTGTGGGAACCTTCTTTTAAGGAAGAATACAAGTCCCCTCTCACTTACACGCTTTATGATGATAAAACCCTGTGGAATGATACCGTGAAAAATTCTCACTATGCCCATGAGATCTTTAACTATCTGACCGGGCAGCTGTAGCTGCCGCATACACAGCATACATCTGGGAAGCGCCGGTATCCCCATGTCCTAACATAGCCTGGACTGCATGGATATCCGCGCCATCCCCGATCAGGTGGGCTGCAAAAGAATGGCGCAGAGTATGAGGCGTAATATCCTCTTTGATCCCCGCTTTTTCCCCATAATATTTGATCAGCTTCCAAAAGCCCTGACGGCTCATAGGCTGGCCACTGCAATTGGTAAACAGCCACTCACAGGCACGCCCCTTTAAAAGAGAACTTCTTGCCTTGTCCAGGTAAGTACGCAGCGCCTGTTTCGCCCCTTTTCCAAAGGGGATCATCCGGTCTTTACTGCCATCATGACAGGTGATATAACCGATCTGCATGTTCACATCCTCTAATTTCAGACTGATCAGTTCTGATACCCGGATCCCTGTTGCATATAGTAATTCCAGCATGGCCTTATCCCGCAGTTCTTTCGCTGTTGTATTTCCCGGCTGTGCCAAAAGGGCATGTATTTCCTCTATGGTCAGTATCACCGGTATTTTGCGTTCAATTTTGGGAGCACGCAGAAATTCCGCCGGATCCCTGTTTATCTTTCTTTCCTTAACAAGATAGCTGAAAAATGCCTTGATGGACGCCAGTTCCCTGGAAATGGTAGCTGCCGCTTTTCCTTCTTTTTCCAGATACAGGATATAAGAATTCAAACTGGTCTTCGTCACCTTCTCCACCTGTGTGATCCCCATTTCTTCCATAAATCCTGCCATCTGGAGCAGATCCCGGTGGTAGGATACTTCTGTATTTTTTGCCGTGTGCTTCACTTCCTGAAGATATGCGGTGAAGCTGTTTATCTCTGATATCATTTTGTTCCCCCGGTACACAGTGCAGTTTTTACTCTATTTTTACAGTATAATTTATTTTTTTATACTTTTAAATAGTTTTCGTTCACTCATCGTTTCAAAATGAAAAAAGGTATGCCTCAAAGGCTGCTCCACAGGCCGTAAGGAGCATTAAAAAAGCCAATGCTGGCAATCGCAGCCTTTTTCTTGTACTAAAAGACCATCTGGAAAGAACGTACCAGACCATGAGATAAAATATCCCCTGAGGAAGAAGGGAACGCAAAAACAGAGGCAGTCCCCAGAGTCCCTTTTCCAATGTAAAATAAATAACTCCCATTCCCAGGCTGAAAGACCAGAAACAGGTCAGTATCCCAAACAGCCATACACTGTAAACCGTAAGCCCGCAGAGCCACCCTGCACCCAGCTGGAAAAAACGCTGTTTTATGACGATCAGAAACGCTTCTGTAAAGTTTTTGTTTCCTGTTATTCCATAACTGTAAAATAAATAAGAAGGAAATACAGGATAACGCCACCAGAAAAATAACGCTGCCCCTATCATTCCCAGAAAAAAACTAAACAACAGCAGATAACTGTCTGCCAAGAATTTGAAGCGAAATCGGAACATGGACTGCCTTTCCTGCTTTTTCAAGCGCCTTTCCTGTGCTCTTATACCAGTTGTATGCCCTTTGCAGCCTGTGCATGATTATTTTTGTACACGGTTAGGGAAATATGATATAATCATTAACGAACGAACCGCCTGCAATAGCAGGCAGATAAGCACGCCAGTGCGGGGTTCGTGAGCTTACCCTTGGAGGATTTTACCATGAGTCAATATCAGTTGATCGCCTTTGATATGGATGGAACTCTTTTAAATTCAAATAAACAGATCTCCCCTGAAACTTTAAACGCCATTAAACGGGCAACCGATGCAGGAAAAACTGTTATCCTGTGTACCGGCCGCAACCTGGCTGAACTGAATGCGTTTACAGAGATCATACCGGGACTGCGCTATTTAGACTGTGTCAGCGGTGCCTGTGTTTATGACCTAAAAGAAAAGAAAACACTGTATTCCCAGGCTCTTGACCCTGGGATCGTAAAAAAGCTGATGGAATTTGGCATGGAAGAAGGAGCCATGATCCATGTACTTTCAGAGCGTTCCATTATCCAGAAGGATCAGCAGTCCCATATGGCTGATTTTCATATGGGCATTTACCAGACCATGTTTGATCAGATCACTGACAAACTGGAAAATATTTACAATTCTTTCTGTGAAGAGCCATTTCCTGTGCTGAAGCTGAACCTTTACCACAGAGACGAAGCCTCACGGGCGCGCACCGTGGAACGCATTAAAGCAGCCGGTCTTGAAACTGCACTGGCTCTGGCAGAGTCTACCTCTTTAGAGTGTTCTGCCAAAGGGATCGACAAAGGTGTAGGACTTAAAAAGCTGTGTGAACATCTGGGACTGCCATTAGAACAGACTATTGCTGTAGGTGATGCAGATAACGATACCATGGCATTAAAAACTGCCGGTCTGGCCGTTGCCATGGGAAATGCAACCGAACCCATCAAAGCCCTGGCTGATGTGATCGTAGCTGACTGCGACCATAACGGATGCGCAGAAGCCATTGATAAGTATCTGCTGGCAGATTAAACATAACAGCCTGCGCCTCTGGCGCATTGTTTGCATGAACATTTATACAATATGGAGGATTTAAATACTATTATGAAAATCAGAACTGCAACATTAAATGACTTAGACGCATTAACTGCTGTAGAAGCAGAGTGTTTCCCGGCTGCTGAAGCAGCCACAAAAAAGGACTTTGAAAACCGCCTGGCTTATTATGCAGACCATTTCTGGCTGATGTTTGATGAAAATGACAAACTGATCGCCTTTGTAGACGGTATGGTCACAGATGAAGCCGACCTGACAGATGAAATGTATGAAAAAGGAGAAATGCATAATGAAAATGGTGCATGGCAGATGATCTTCGGGGTCAATACCATTCCTTCCTGCCGCAAAAAAGGCTATGCAGGTGAACTGATCAAAGCTGCTATTGAAGACGCCAGAAAACAGGGGCGCAAAGGCCTGGTACTTACCTGCAAGGACAAACTGATCCATTACTATGCAAAATTCGGTTTCGTAAACGAAGGCGTTTCCCAGTCTGTCCACGGAAATGTGGTATGGTATCAGATGAGACTGACTTTTTAAATAAATGATATGATACCAGGGTCAAAAGGTCTAAAATCCGACACAAGCTTGCTTGCAGGAGGATTTTTGAACTTGGGACCCGCAAAAAACATGAGTAAGTAGCCATTTTTTGAAGAAAAATGAGCGAATTACGAATGTTTTTAGAATTGCGAGAGTGCAAAGCACGTAGCAATTCGGTATCAGAGGGGGCAAAATACCTTTTGCCCCCAACATCATGATATATATTTAATAACAGGAGGTTTTCTGCCTATGTGTGTATACAATGATACCGGTAAAAATACAACCTCTGCCTCTGAAACTCTTTTGAATAAAAGGATCGCTATAGTAGGCATCGGCGGCGTAGGCGGCTACTTAGGTGCCATGCTGGCTCATGCCTATCCCCATGTTACACTGGCAGCCAGAGGGAAACGGCTGGAACATATAAAAGAACATGGACTTACTCTTCACAGTGTTTACAGCGGAGAGATCACAGCCTTTCCTGAACATGTAACAACAGCCGATGCCATTGGTCCCCAGGATTATATTTTTGTATGCGTAAAAAACTATTCCTTAGAGGATGTCTGCCGCCAGATCGCGCCTTTTGTGGATGATCACACCGTTCTCATACCGGTAATGAATGGCGTAGATACAGGAGAGCGGATGAGAAATCTTCTGAAAAAAGGCACTGTTATCGACTCCCTTATTTATATCGTTGCCTACGCATCCCCGGACTTTTCCATTACCCAGATCGGCAACCTGGCTTCCCTGCGGATCGGCATAAAAAATGCCTCAAAGGAGCAGTCAGAGAACGTCCTTGAGGCATCCGCCCTTTTAAGCGGGGCACATATCCATCATAAAATTGCCGATAACATTATCGCAGCCATCTGGCGCAAATACATTTTAAACTGCGCCTATAATATCACTACCGCCCGGTATAACCGGACCATTGGACAGCTTCGGGAAGATCCTGAGACAGCCGCCCAGTATGAGACCTTAGTCCGTGAGTCCTGGCTTGTATCTGAGGCAGCCGGTGCAGGCGTGCCGGAAACTTCCATTAACGAGATCATCGATCAGTTCTACCATAAACTGGATCCGGCATCCACCAGTTCCCTTCAAAGAGATATCTGGGCCGGACGCCCCAGTGAACTGGAGACCTTCAGCGGCTATCTGGTACGAAAAGCAAAGGAACTTTCCGTACCGGTGCCATTATCAGAAACTATGTATTCTGACCTGAAGGAAATCGTTTCAAAACAAAGCTGACATATGCCTGACAACGGCATTATCACAGATATTTAAGCCAGTTCATCTTTCTTGTCTACAGAGCGGTACTTGCGGCCATAAGCCATCAGTGCCGCTATTGTTTTGCCGTCAGTGATCTTTCCTGTGTAGATCATCTCTTCCAGATCTTTTAATTCCCATGCTTCCACTTCGATCACTTCATCTTCATCCAGATGCTGATGGGACGGGATCAGGTTGTGGGCTACGAAAATATCAATGGCTTCATCACAAAATGCAACTGTAGTATTTATACTCATGAGATATTCCAGTTTTTCGGTGCGGAAACCAGTTTCCTCCTCCAGTTCTCTGTAAGCACACTCGATCTTTGGCTCATCCGGTGCGTCCAGCTTTCCTGCCGGGATCTCCAGTGTATAGCGGTTTAAAGCATTGCGGTACTGGCGCACCATTAAGATCTTTCCTTCTGAAGTTACAGGCAGAACAGCCGCTGCACCATCGTGGTGGATGTAATCCCAGTGTGCCTCATGGCCATTTGCAAGAACTGTATCCTCATATATTTTCAGGATATTTCCCTGATATTTTAACTGACGGTCTAAACGTACTACCGGCATTCCTTCATTTTCTACTTTTCCCATGTTTCTTCTCCTTTTATATGTTATGTACTCCCGAACTCTTCTTGCAAAATCAGACATAAAAAATTCCAGGAGTATTGATCTTTCACACCTCCGCCTGCAGTGCAGGCGATGTGCCACATACATTTACATTTTCCTGCCCTTTTCATAGCTGGCATCTTCTGCCTTGATCACAGCATTTCTGAAGCCCCACTCTTCCAGTGCAGATACACCGGCAATGGTGGTTCCGCCAGGTGAGCAAACCTCATCCTTTAACTGTCCCGGATGCTTTCCTGTTTTCAGTACCATTTTAGCACTTCCAAGAACGGTCTGGGCTGCCATCTGGTATGCCTTGGCCCTTGGAAGGCCGTATTTTACAGCTCCGTCTGCCAGCGCTTCAATAAACATGTATACATAAGCCGGTGAACAGCCGCTGACACAGCCAACTGCATCCATCATACGTTCATCTACTACTTCCAGACGTCCGCAGGCCTCAAAAATACCACGAAGCACTGCCTTTTCCTCTTCACTGTAGTTGGACTCCTCATATGCCATACCGGTCATGCCTTCACCCAGTAACGCCGGTGTATTTGGCATGGTACGGACTACGCGCACCTTTCCGCCCAGACGTTCTGTAAGGCTTGCAATGGTCTGGCCAGGTGCCAGTGAGATCACGATCTGATCTTCCTTTAATACCGGACGGATTTCCTCAAACACTGTCTCAAAATACTGTGGCTTTACTGCCAGGATCACATACTCAGACTGCTTTGCACACTCTGCATTGGATGCTGCATGAACCACTCCTGTCTTTGCTGTTACAGCTTCCATCTTTTCTTTGTGGGCTGCTGTAAATAATAAGTCCTCCGGCTTATAGACCCGTAAAAGTCCGTTTAAAATAGCGGAACCCATATTTCCCATTCCAATAAAACCGATCTTTGCCATATTTTTCGCCTCCTGTTATAATTTTTAAAACATTCACGAATATTCGTCCATTTTAACGCACACACCCGCCCGCATACGCGGACGGGCAAACGTTCTTTCTATATGCGATTTTTATTTATCATACCCATCCATGATACCACAAAAATCAAAGGTTGCAAAGTAATCCTTTGGAGTTTCTGCGCGGCGGATCATCTGGACAGAGCCGTCTTCCTTTAATAAAAGTTCTGCGGATTTTAACTTACCGTTGTAGTTATAACCCATTGCAAAGCCATGGGCACCTGCATCATGGATCACTAAAAAGTCACCCATTTTGATCTCAGGAAGCATACGGTCAATCGCAAATTTATCATTGTTCTCGCAAAGGGAACCGGTAATATCGTACTTGTGGTCACAAGGCGCATCTTCTTTTCCAAGAACGGTAATGTGATGATAAGCACCATACATAGCCGGACGCATCAGGTTTACTGCGCAGGCATCTACACCGATGTACTCTTTATGAGTATGTTTTTCATGGATTGCTTTGGTAACCAGGCATCCATAAGGCCCTAACATAAAACGGCCAAGCTCTGTGCAAAGAGCCACGTCATCCATTCCTGCAGGAACCAGAACTTCCTCATAAACTTTGCGCACGCCTTCGCCAATAGCCATAATGTCATTTGGTTCCTGATCTGGACGATAAGGGATACCAATACCACCGGACAGGTTGATGAAACTGATATGTGCACCTGTCTCTTCTTTTAACTTAACAGCCAGCTCAAAGAGGATCTTTGCAAGCATCGGATAATATTCATTGGTAACTGTATTGCTTGCCAGGAAAGCATGGATACCGAAATTCTTTGCCCCCTTGGACTTTAAAATCTTAAATGCCTCAAAGATCTGCTCAGTAGTCATACCATACTTTGCATCTCCCGGGTTGTCCATAATGTCATTGCTGATCTTAAACACACCGCCTGGATTGAAACGGCAGCTGATGGTCTCCGGAATGAAGCCTAATGTATCTTCCAGGCACTGGATATGGGTAATATCATCCAGGTTGATGATGGCACCCATTTCATTTGCGTAAGCAAATTCCTCAGGCGGAGTATCATTGGAAGAAAACATTACATTGGAACCGGAAAAACCGCAGGCCTTTGACATCATTAACTCTGTTAAAGAAGAGCAGTCTGTACCACAGCCATATTCCTGTAAGATCTTTAAGATAAATGGATTTGGGGTTGCTTTTACTGCAAAATATTCTTTATATCCTTTATTCCAGGAAAATGCCTGTTTCAGATGTTTTACATTTTCGCGGATACCTTTTTCATCATACAGATAAAATGGGGTTGGATAGGTCTTGGCGATCTCTTCTGCCTGCGCCAGTGTAACAAATGGTTTCTTTTCCATAATCTTATCTCCTTTCCCTGTGGGGGATCTTTGCTTTACGCAATGGTATTTTTATGCATTATCTATGCATATATATCAGTTCCTTTTAATTTTACAGGATAACCTCCGTAAAAGAAAAGAAGCCTGTAAGGGAGTACCATTTCCTTTGCGGATAATTGTACTCCCAGACAGACTTCTTTGTCTAGTATTATTTTTAATGAATGTTTTGAAGATTGCAAAGCAATCTGGTAGCATTCAGCTAGTCCACACTTACCACACGCATGATATTGGTAGCTGTTGCTGCCTCATGGCGTCTTGCATAGGTAACGATACCTGCGGTAATAACGGCCAGATCACCAGAATTGATCACATTGCCGCTCTTTAACTCTTCTAAAGAGTTTTCGATCAGCTCATCCGTACTCTCTGCACGACGGGACCATACAGGTGTTACACCCCACTGAAGCATCATCTGACGGACAGTAGTAGTGCTTGGGGACATACCGATGATACGTGCTGCCGGTCTCCACTTGGAAAGCATCATGGATGTAAATCCTGTAATACTTGGAGCAATGATGTAATCAGCACCGATGTCATGTGCGGTAGAAACAGAAGCGGAGCAAACTGCATTGGAGATATTCTTCATATTCTCCTCAGTTACTTTACGACGGCGGTATGCGCTGTAGTCTAAGTAAGCTTCCGTCTCTTCAACGATAGATACCATCATCTTTAATGCGTCAATCGGATATTTACCCATAGCAGTCTCACCGGAAAGCATTACTGCGTCAGTACCGTCATAAACAGCGTTGGCAACGTCAGTAACCTCAGCTCTGGTAGGTCTTGGGTTGCGGATCATGGAGTCTAACATCTGGGTTGCAGTAATAACAGTCTTACAAGCCTCATTACACTTACGGATGATCTCTTTCTGGATATGAGGAACTTCCTGAGCCGGAATCTCAACACCCATGTCACCTCTTGCTACCATGATACCGTCTGCTACTGCAATGATCTCATCCAGGTTTTCAATACCTTCTGCATTCTCGATCTTAGCGATTACCTTGATTGCAGAACCTTCTGCATCCAGCATTTCCTTGATCTCACGGATACAGCCAGCTGTACGTACAAAAGAAGCTGCGATAAAATCAAAGCCCTGTTTGATACCAAAACGGATATCTTCTTTATCTTTTTCAGTCAGTGCCGGAAGTTTGATCTTTACGTTAGGAACATTTACACCCTTCTTCTCGCCTAACTCACCGCCGTTGATAACGGTACAAACGATCTCAGTGCCGTCTACCTTTACTACTTCCAGCTCGATCAGGCCGTCATCGATGAGGATCTTATTTCCAGCTGCAACATCTTCATTCAGGCCAGAGTAGTTGATATGGGTAATAGTCTCATCACCAACGATCTCTCTGGTAGTTAAAGTAAAGGTCTGTCCTTCCTTTAAGGAAACTTTCTTTCCGTCTTTTAATACGCCGGTACGGATCTCCGGTCCCTTTGTATCAAGAAGAGCTGCTACCGGACGGTCCAGTTCTTTTCTAACCTCTTTTAAAATCTCCAGGCGGCTCTGATGCTCTGCATAATCACCGTGGGAGAAGTTAAAACGAGCTACGTCCATTCCATTTTTAGCCAGTTCCAGCATAATGTTCTTGTCATTTGTGTTGGGGCCCATAGTGCAGACGATCTTAGTTTTCTTCATGTTTTCAAATTCCTCCATAAATAAAATGAATTGGGGTTAGTAGTATATTCGCTCTTTTACTGCCTTTTTATGCCCTTGGCACAGGAATAAATGTGTCAGGCCAAGTGGGGATATGCAGTGCAAAAGCGCAGAGCATGCCGGTCGCATTAATCATTACTGTTACTGTTATCAGCATCCTCTTTTTTGACATGCTTATGTGTGTACAAATGATCCATGCAATATTCATAATTACCTTCACATTTGGAACAATAACGGAATTCCATACCAGGACTGTCTTTATCTGTGCGTCCGCAGACTGCACACTTGTGTCCTCTCTTTACCACTTTCATTTTCTGGGTGGTCTTCTGGAATTCCTGGGAGCGTTTCTTCTGCTTAAAACCGGAAGGACCTGCAAAGGTCATCCAGCCAAAGAATACGCCAATAAGGATCAGACTTAAAACGATCTCGATCTTCTCGATCAGTCCGCCTGTAATAAAGGAATAAATATAAATTCCTGCCTCTGCCACTGCGATCCAGCTTGCCTTTAATGGCAGTACCATCATAAACAGTACCTGCATATCCGGAAACATCAGGGCAAATACAAAGAAGAAGGAATAAACCAAATAAGTTGGGAACAGTGGCAGTGAAAGCCCTGTTACCAGGTAAATGCCAATGGCAACAACCGAATGAAGGAGCACACCTCCGATAATGTAGCAGTTAAAGCGAAATCTTCCCCATACCTGCTCCACAATGGTGCCAAACGCACGGATACAGTAAATGCCAAGGGCGTTCATCAGCACAAACATAATGGCATCAGAACCTGTAATGGCCGGTGGATACACTAAAAATGTAACAATACGCCAGATCTGGCCGTGAAGGATAGCCGCCGGGTTTAAGATCAGATAATTCATCACAAACTGCGGTGCTACCAGGAAAAGGACCACTCCAAGGATCTCCAGGGCGCATACAATATCAATGATACTTCTGAACCCCAGGAAATTTCCGTTCCGGCGTTTCCAGTTATTGGAAAATTTTCCCATTCAAAAACTCCTTTTTTAAACTGATTTAACTGATTTTAAAACAGATCTTTCTTATTAAATATATAAGCAACGATCAGTGTCAATACCAGTGTAAAGAAAAGCACGATGCCAAATCCATAAGGATGCTCTGCAAAAGGCATTCCGCTGGCTCTTACGTTCATACCGTAAAAACTTGCCACCATAGTTGGAATGGACATAACAATGGTAACGGTTGCCAGGAATTTCATAACAATGTTTAAGTTGTTTGAAATAACAGATGCAAAGGTATCCATGGTACCACTTAAAATGCCATTGTAAATGCTGGTCATCTCCATAGCCTGCTTATTCTCTACGATTACATCTTCCAGAAGATCAGTATCTTCCGGGTACTTCTTGATCTTGTCGATCCTTAATAACTTCTCCAGCACCACTTCGTTGGAACGAAGGGAGGTGGTAAAGTACACCAGTGATTTCTGAAGTTCTAACAGTTCGATCAGTTCCTCATTTTTCTGGGACTGGTGAAGTTTGTTTTCAATGACTTCACTCTTTTTATCGATAATGCGCAGGTACTGCAGATACTGGGTTGCATTTTTATAAAGGATCTGTAAGATAAACCTTGTTTTCATAAATGTGTGGAAATCTCTGACTCTTCCGTCCATAAAGGCAGTAAGGATCGGGGTCTCCTCCAGGCAGACGGTTATCAGCACATCCTTGGTGGTAATGATCGCCATAGGAATGGTCACAAACCAGTCTTTCCCGTTTCTTTCTTCTATAGAAGGAATATCCACCAATATCAGCGTATATTCATCTTCTGCTTCAATACGTGAGCGCTCTTCCTCATCCAGAGGTGCTTTCAGGTGGTCCGGATCGATCTGGCAGGCATCAGCAATCTCTAAGATCTCTGATGCAGTTGGATTGGTCAGGGCGATCCAGCAGCCTGGCTGCATCTCCTCTTTTTCGTGCATTGCACCGTCTTCTGTCTTGAAAATCCGTATCATGCGAAATCTCCCCCATTTTGAATTTTCACCCTACTCATTATAGTGACTGGCCCGGTTTTTGTCAAATCGTTTCATATTTTTTCAATTCTTCACAAATTCTTAACCCCCTTTAACAATTGCCAAGTAAAAGGTATTGTGTTAGACTGTAATGTGCTTTTTTGGGCTTTTCGCCCGGAATTGCAGTAAGAGACATGATGTTCTAACAAACAATTACGTTTCATAAGCTATAGGATGTACTCTCAGAGTCTTGAAAGTACATCAAATCACGAAGGAGGTAAGGGGCTATCCCCATATACTATGGATCAGACTACAACTTATTACACCCTGGGGATCGATATCGGTTCAACAACTGTCAAAGTTGCATTACTGGATCAGGATCTTCATATTATATTCTCCGATTATGAGCGTCATTATGCCAATATTCAGGAAACTCTGGCAGGCCTTTTAAAGAAAGCCTTAAACCAGACCGGCCCCATTGATATTATCCCGGTGATCACCGGCTCTGGCGGCCTTACACTTTCATCTCATTTACACGTTCCTTTTGTCCAGGAAGTTGTAGCAGTTGCATCTGCTCTCCAGGACTATGCGCCACAGACCGACGTAGCCATTGAGTTAGGCGGCGAAGATGCCAAGATCATTTACTTTACAGGGGGCATCGACCAGCGTATGAACGGTATCTGCGCAGGAGGAACCGGGTCTTTCATTGACCAGATGGCATCCCTTTTGCAGACCGATGCTGCTGGACTGAATACATATGCAAAAGATTACAAGGCTATCTACCCAATTGCAGCCCGCTGCGGTGTTTTCGCGAAATCGGATATCCAGCCGCTGATCAACGACGGCGCTACCAGAGAGGATCTGGCTGCCTCTATTTTCCAGGCAGTAGTAAACCAGACCATCAGCGGTCTTGCCTGTGGTAAGCCCATCCGTGGAAATGTTGCCTTTTTAGGAGGACCTTTGCATTTCCTTCCTGAACTGAGAAAAGCCTTTGTTCGCACGCTGCATCTGACTCCGGAGCAGACCATTGCACCGGATCACTCCCACCTGTTTGCAGCTGTAGGCGCTGCCATGAACCCAAAGGAAGGCCAGGAGCCGGTAGCTATTACCGACATGATCGACCGGCTTTCCAATGGCATTAAAATGGATTTTGAAGTAAAGCGTATGGATCCTCTGTTTAAGGATCAGGCAGAATATGACGCCTTTATCGAAGACCACGGCCACAACCACGTGCGTTCCGGCAATCTTTCTACTTACGAAGGCAACTGCTATCTGGGTATTGACGCCGGTTCCACTACCACCAAAGTGGCTCTTGTTGGAGAAGACGGCACATTATTATATCGTTTTTATGATAATAATAATGGAAGTCCTCTGGCTACTGCCATCCGCGCAGTGACAGAGATCAAAGAACAGCTTCCAGAAACTGCCCATATTGCTTTCTCCTGCTCTACCGGATACGGCGAAGCCCTTTTAAAGGCTGCTCTTATGTTAGATGAGGGAGAAGTAGAGACTATTTCCCACTACTACGCTGCTGCTTTCTTTGAGCCGGATGTAGACTGCATCCTGGACATCGGCGGTCAGGATATGAAATGCATTAAGATCAAAGACGGAACCGTAGACAGCGTACAGTTAAACGAGGCATGTTCTTCCGGCTGCGGCTCTTTCATTGAAACTTTCGCAAAAAGCTTAAATTACAGTGTAAAAGATTTCGCAAAAGAAGCATTATTTGCCAAAAATCCTACAGACCTTGGTACCCGCTGTACTGTATTTATGAACTCCAATGTAAAGCAGGCCCAGAAGGAAGGCGCTACAGTCGCTGATATCTCTGCAGGTCTGGCTTATTCTGTTATTAAAAACGCTTTATTTAAGGTAATTAAGATCACAAACGCTTCTGACCTTGGAAAACATGTAGTTGTCCAGGGCGGTACCTTCTATAATGATGCTGTCCTTCGCAGCTTTGAGAAGATTTCAGGCTGTCGTGCTGTCCGTCCGGACATTGCCGGTATTATGGGCGCTTTCGGTGCAGCACTGATCGCAAAAGAGCGTTTCCATATGGATGGTGAAAAAGAGACCACCATGCTGCCTCTTGATAAGATCATCGCACTGCAGTACACCACTTCTATGACCCGGTGCAAAGGCTGCAACAACCACTGTGTTTTAACCATCAACCAGTTTGGAAGCGGACGCCATTATATTTCCGGAAACCGCTGTGAGCGTGGTCTTGGACTTGCAAAAGCGAAAAAAGAGATACCAAACCTGTTTGATTACAAATATCACCGGATGTTTGACTATGAACCGCTACCTTTAGACCAGGCAGACCGCGGCGTAGTGGGTATCCCAAGAGTTTTAAATATGTATGAAAACTTCCCATTCTGGGCTGTTTTCTTTAAAAAGCTGCGCTACCATGTAACACTTTCCCCACAGTCCACCAGACAGATCTACGAACTGGGCATTGAGTCCATTCCAAGTGAGTCTGAGTGTTATCCGGCAAAGCTGGTACATGGCCATATTTCATGGCTCATCCATCAGGGTGTGAAGTTTATCTTCTATCCATGTATCCCTTATGAGCGCAATGAAAGCCCTGAGGCAGGAAACCATTATAACTGTCCAATGGTCACTTCCTATGCGGAAAATATTAAAAATAACGTAGAAGAATTAAAGACAGAGCATGTAGATTTCATGAACCCGTTCATGGCATTTACAAACGAAAAAATCTTAACAGACGGCCTGGTACGGGAATTTGTAAAAAAATTCCAGATACCTGAAGCAGAGATCCGTATGGCAGCCCACGCTGGCTGGGAAGAACTGCTGGCATCCCGTTCTGATATGGAGAAAAAGGGCGAGGAAACACTTGCCTGGATGAAAGAACATGGTAAACGGGGCATTGTGCTGGCCGGAAGACCTTACCATGTAGACCCGGAGATCCACCACGGTATCCCGGAACTGATCGCTTCCTACGGCTTTGCCGTACTTACAGAGGACTCTGTTTCCCATATGGGCAAAGTGGAACGACCTTTAGTTGTCACCGACCAGTGGATGTATCATTCCCGTCTTTATGAGGCCGCAAGCTTTGTAAAAACAAGAGATGACCTGGATCTGATCCAGTTAAACTCCTTTGGCTGCGGTCTGGACGCTGTTACCACAGACCAGGTTGCTGAGATCTTAACAAAGTCCGGAAAGATCTATACTGTATTAAAGATCGACGAGGTAAATAACCTGGGAGCTGCCCGTATCCGTATCCGTTCTCTCATCGCAGCTCTGCGTGTACGTGACCAGAAGCATTATGAACGAAAAGTGGTTTCCAGCGCTTACAACCGTGTGCTGTTTACCAAGGAAATGAAGAAGGATTACACTCTGTTATGCCCGCAGATGTCACCGATCCACTTTGACCTGATCGAGCCGGCAATCCGCGCTTTCGGCTATAACATGGAGATCCTGCAGAACCACAACCGCAATGCCGTAGATGTAGGTCTTCAGTACGTAAATAATGATGCCTGCTATCCATCCCTGATCGTTATCGGTCAGATCATGGACGCACTGTTATCCGGCAAATACGACTTAAACCGCACGGCTGTCTTTATGAGCCAGACCGGTGGCGGCTGCCGTGCCTCCAACTATATCGGATTTATCCGCCGGGCACTGGAGAAAGCCGGTATGCCTCAGGTTCCGGTTATTTCTGTCAATGCAAATGGCATGGAAACTAACCCAGGTTTCTCCATTACACTGCCAATGATGACCAAGGCCATGCAGGCAGTTGTATACGGTGACATTTTCATGCGTGTCCTTTATGCAACCAGACCATATGAGGCAGTTCCCGGAAGTGCCAATGCACTTCATGAGAAATGGAAAAAGATCTGTATTAAGGCTCTTTCTAAGAGACAGCCTGCTATGATGGAATTTGCTAAGAATGTCCGCGGCATTATCCGTGATTTTGATAATCTGGAGCGTCTTGATATTAAGAAGCCGAAGGTTGGTATCGTAGGTGAGATCCTTGTTAAATTCTCTCCTCTGGCTAACAACCATGTAGTAGAGCTTCTGGAGTCAGAAGGTGCAGAAGCTGTAATGCCTGACCTGCTGGATTTCCTTCTTTACTGCTTCTACAACAGCAATTTCAAGGCAGAACACCTGGGAATGAAGAAATCCACTGCAAGGCTTTGTAATGCAGGTATCGCCCTGTTAGAGTTCTTCAGAAAGACTGCAAGAAAAGAGCTGGCCGCCAGCAAACATTTTACACCGCCTTCTGAGATCCGTGATCTGGCAGAAATGGCAAAAGGCTTTGTATCCTTAGGCAACCAGACGGGTGAAGGCTGGTTTTTGACCGGCGAGATGTTAGAGCTGATCCACAGTGGTGTTAAAAACATTATCTGCACCCAGCCATTTGGCTGCCTGCCAAACCACATTGTAGGAAAAGGTGTGATCAAGGAACTGCGAAAGAACTATCCTGAGTCCAACATCATTGCCGTAGACTACGACCCAGGCGCCAGTGAAGTAAACCAGTTGAACCGTATTAAACTGATGCTGGCTACGGCGCAGAAAAATCTGAAGGCTGAGAATGCTTAATAAACGCATTTGAAATATTTCAACAAAAAACACCGGGAAATGTATGTTGTAAAACCAACATTTCCCGGCGTTTTTCATCTTAAATCGTTATTTCTATGTATTTCTTTACTCGTACAGCGGATACTTATCGCAAAG
>ERZ650918.158-NODE-158-length-78980-cov-6.530073_pt1 | contig 78980 bp, 78 predicted proteins | sample MGYA00514758_ERZ650918 | MGnify/ENA metagenome assembly ERZ650918 | reverse complement strand
GTATCATGGCAAGCACAAGAATCCATGATAATACCGTTCTCTTCATTTTTTTCATTGAAACCTCCTTAACTTTTGCCGAAGCCCTGCGCTTTAGGCTTGTCGTTCGCCTTTCAGCCGCTTACTGCCTCAGCAATACACACGCCTTTTCATACGGAATACCCGCATATACCATATGCATTACACCGACATTCTCGAGCATCTGAAGTGCTTCTTCCCGGCTCACGGTGATCGTTCCATCGATAATAAATGTCACCAGTCCCTGTGTATAGATCACGACTGTATTCATGAACTCACGTGCTTTCTCCTCGCTGAAGCCTACCACGCGGCTAAGTGCCTCGCACAGGGTTTTATTCTTCGTTTCGTCAAATACAGCCCCGATTCCTCCCATCGCAACAAGCCCCTTGGAATCTGTCCGCAGATAACGGATCAGGTTCGGCTCATCAAATGCCATATTCACATATGTCTCTCCTACTGAAAACAACGCCGCTCCTGGATTGTTTCCATTCGACCGCATCTTGGAATTCATATAATTCAGTGCGTATCGGAACAGTTCCTCACGAAATGTTTCCATGTTGCCAAACGACCAGGAGATCGGCTGTGTCGAACATCCGATCTCCTGCGCCAGACGTTTAATATTGATAACCTCATATCCCTCACGGATCACTAGATCCAGTCCTGTACGAAGAATTTTTTCTTTTGGTATTTGTATCTTTGGCGGCATACTTGTCATACCTCCTCTCCTGCATGTATTATGTAATCTAATTTACATATTATTCGCAAATGCGCCAATTGTCAAGAAATTTTGCAGATGAAGACCTGTATTACCACAGGTCTTCATCTGCATCGTCCGATGTAAAATCGCCGAAACCATTCATGTCTTCTTCGCCAAGAAGTGAAAACCCATCCCCCTCTGACATCTTTTTCTGTTCCTTCTCCTGTGCTTTTAAAACCATTTCTTCCTCTTCTCCAAAAGAAAATAAATCGTCCATAATCATTCTGCCTTTCTTTCTGTCAATGCACAGTTTCTATGGTGCTTCTCCCTTTTAACGCACGGCTTTCACGTTACTGAAGCCGCTGAAATATTTCTTTCCAAGGACAACCTTATAAACCTTGACCTTGTAGTAATATTTTCGGTTCTTTTTTAATTTCTTCGCCTTCTGGCTGAACTTGCAGACGGATACCTTGCTGATCGTTTTAACCTTTTTGTAGCCGCCGTTCTTCTTCATGGAACGGTACACCACATACCCCTTCGCATCTGCTGTCTTTTTCCAGCGGATCGTCAGCTTCTTTCCTTTCCGTTTCGCCTGATTCAACTTTGTCTTCCCTACCTTGACATTAAGTGCGATCGCTGTGGTGTCCACGCCGTCAAAGCTTGTGTTGGAAATATAGGTGACACCCTTCGGAATATTGATGGAATGGATATTCCGGCAGCCTGCAAATGCTCCGTCACCGATCGTTTTCAACGTGTCCGGCAGCACGACCGTGTTCAGATTCTGGCAGCCGTTGAAGGTATTGTTCTCGATGGCTGTCACCCCCTCCGGAATGTTGACGGTATGCAGATTGCCGCATTTTGCAAATGCACCCTCCCTGATCTGCATCAGTGCTGCATCAAAGATTACCTCATTCAGATTGTTGCACTCCGAAAATGCATATGCACCCACGCTCGTCACTGTCTGCGGCAGCGTCAGGTTATGCAGGTTATCACAATTGTAAAACAGATAATCCGGAATCTCTGTAATGCTTGATTTCGAAATATCGATCTGAATATTGGAGCATTCGGCAAATGCATAAACACCAAGCTTCGTCACGGATGCCGGCAACGCACTCTGATCCAAAAGCTTTAGATTGGTGCATTTGTAAAAGGCAAAGGTTCCGATCGTCTGCGTTCCCTCTTCCCATTTGATGACGCCGTTAAAATTACGGGTATTGGCAAATGCATAATCGCCGATCACGCGCACATTGGAGGGTATCTCAATTCCCGGCGTGTTATAGCCCTCAAATGCATAGCCTCCAACATTGACAACGCCTGCCGGGATGCGGTAGGTTCCTGAACTTTGATGCTTTCCAACCGGGTAACGCAGCAGAAGTGATCCGTCCTTACTGAAAAGCACACCATCCGCATCACTGGAAAGACCTGCGTTTGCAGGGTCTACCGTGAAGCCGGTAATCCCATAGCAGCCGGCGAAGGCAGTCTCATCCACAGAAACAACCCCTGCCGGGATCGTAACCTTCGTGATCCTGTCATGATTCTGATAGGTACCAGACAGAGCCGCCACGCTGATGCCGTCCATTGTCGCCGGCACCGCCACCTCGGTGTCCTGTCCTAAGTATGCTGTCAAAACGGCATGTCCATTGGCATCCAACTCGTACTGATATGCACCATCCGATGAGACTGCCGCCTGTGCTTCCTTCTGCCCTGTGCCGGACAGAACCGCACACAATAACAGTGCTGTCATGATTCCAAGAAATTTCACAGCAAAGCATTCTTTACGATTCATAGCAATCTTCCTTTCTTTGCCTAAAGTACTATTTGAAAACTACTTCTTTCAAGTATAACGAATTTTGTTTTAAAATGCGATAGTTTTTTCAAATTTTCTATTTTGTTTTCACAGAAGTCTTTATCTCTGTTTTAAAATAGGTTATACTATTTGTAGTTATAATTTGTGACAAAATTTAAGGTGGAGATCTACAGTGGTGAAACGATATTTCGTCAGAATCCGCGACCTGCAGACCGGGATGCGGATCGATCAGGACATCCAGAACAGCTGGGGACGTTCATTGATCGTGCGTGGCTCTTATCTGGACGAGTACCAGATCGAGGCACTAAAGAAACTGAATATCAACGGTATTTATATCAAGGAGGGAGAGGACGATGAGGACCTCTCTGCTTCTGCTGAACCGGTTTCTGCCATCGCGCGGAATAACATTGCCAAATACCGCGAAGCAGATCCTGCCAAGGTCAGTCTGTCCGTCAGCGTCAAGAAGAGGATTTCCGAGGGTGTCCAGCATCTGTACAGCGACACAAACAATCCTCATTTCACCCTGACGACCACGACGATCACCAGCGATCTGATGCGTGCCATTGATGACAGTGAGGCGATCGCAGTGGATATCAGCGCCCTGCGCACCAGCGATGAATACACCTTCAAGCACAGCGTGGATGTTGCCACGATGTCCATGATCATTGCCAAGAATATGAAAATGTCCTCACAGGACGTCTACAATATCGGCATCGCCGGACTGCTGCACGACATGGGCAAGTCCAAGATCCCGCTTGAGATTCTCAACAAGCCGGGCAAGCTGACCACCGAGGAGTTCTCTCTTATGAAGGAGCATTCTCTTATGGGTTACCGCATCATCAAAGAGAAACATGAATTCAACGACAGCATCTGCTTCGCGGTTCTGCAGCATCACGAGAAGATGAATGGCTCCGGCTATCCGATGGGCGTTTCCAGTGATAAGATTGTTCCGTATGCCAAGATTCTTTCCGTGGTTGACGTCTATGACGCACTCGTAACCGAGCGCCCTTACAAGAAAGCGTACTCCCAGCGGACTGCCGTGGAGATGGTCATGTCCATGTCCGGCGAGCTGGATATTAACGCCATGCGAAGCTTTCTATCCAGCGTTATTCTTTATCCGGTCGACTCTACCGTAGAGCTCAGTAACGGCGAGAAAGCCCGCGTTGTCAAAAACAGCGAGCTTTCTGCACTTCGTCCGACAGTTGTCGGCCTGCAGAGCGGCAAGGTCTACAATCTGGCTGAGGATCTTTCCTGCGCCAGCATCGTAATCCTGTGATCGCTTTGCAACACACGACAACATCGTATCTTTTATTCTTGTATTTTTATTGATCGGCATGCGCCGCACAGTCTTTCCGGTCAGACCGGACCATTGATATGCTCATCCAGCTTCCGGATCAGCTCATCCACATCACAAGAATGCACCCGGCACGCCTGCTCCAGCGTCTCTCTCGGAGACATATGACAGGATACACAGTGCATTCCCATCTCATTAAAGCATTTCTCTGCGGACGGATATGCCTGAAGCACCGCCCCGATCAATGAATATTTCGTCACTACCATTATCGTTTCTCCTTTTACAGATATGCCACAAAAATATATGCAACAACCACCAGCACGATCTGATAAATACAGAATCGGAAAACAACCTGTGTATCTGACCATTCCTTATTCTTACGGACATGATCGTGAAGCGGTGTCAGCGTGTTTTTTAAAATACTGATCTTGAAGAATCTCTTGAGAAAAATCTTTACCAGACCAATTCCACCATCTATGATAACCACAAGCGCAAGGATTATGTATGCGAACGGATGCCCCGTCTTCATTGCGATCACCGCAATATAAAAGCCCAGCGCGCGGGAACCGGCATCACCCATCAGCATAGAGCTTGGCTTGGAGTTGAAGTACAGATACGCAAGCAGCACGCCCATAAACATCAGACTCGCAATGCCATACTGTCCAAGCTCCTTCGAGAAAAGCACCGTAAAACCACCGAGCACAACCATGCAGAGACTCGCACACAAACCATCAACGCCATCGGTACAATTCGTTACATTGACCGATACCCACAGAAGTACCACGCCAAGGATAAAATAAACCGGAACCGGAATCGCGATCGTATTGCCGAACAGCATAATATCGGTTGAGTTATTGGTCACGAAGGTCCACATTGCAACAAGGGACAGTACCAGATCAATGGCGCCCTTCTTGTAATCGTTCCATGGCTTGTCGGATGCATCGTCAAGATATCCGCTGAGCATCATCGCAAACAAAAGAATACAATAGATCACATACTCTCTCGTGATCGGCAGAAACAGCAGCGAGCAGACGATAAACGCACAGACGAAGGTCAGTCCCACGCCTCGCAGCTTGCCCTTGGACAATGCACCGTTTACCGCAAATGCACGTCCCTGATCCTTCGGCAGGAACGGAAACGGAAAGCGCAGCATCAGAAATGTCAGCAAAAATGATACCAGAACGCCCAGCATGGCAATCTGATTGGTTGTTAATAAATCCTTCAGTACATAATACATAGTTTATCCTTTCCTCCGCATGTCCATACATGCAGACAGGCATGAAAACGAGTGCTTCCATGCCTTAATGTATTCTTATTATTAAATGAGCCGGAAAACTGCCCAGACGCCAATGACAGCTGCCACGACGATCACTGCTGCGATCACACGATGCTTCCACGCCTGCTTCGTCTCCTCACGTTCGACTGCTTTCTTACAAACATCAATCCGTTCCTTACAGTCCTTGTAATCCGGAAAACGATTCAGCTCCGAGATCGCTGTCCGGTAATCCATCTTCGTGACTGCTTCCTCACACAGCTTTACTGCCTCCCGGTACGCTTTCTCTATACCTTTCTTCTCATATGCCCCGGCGCGCTTTCTGCAGTCCGCTGCACGCTTTGCGCTGTCCCCGTAATCGTTGATCTCCTCAAACATTGCCGCCGCATCAAGAAGCGTTTTCACACCTTGTTCGTAACGCGTCACACACGCAAGCGAATCTAACAGCTCCTGGGCACTCCGGTATTTCTGCTCCTCTGTGGTAAGTTCCTCTTCCTCAATAAAATCTTCATCCGGAACCGGCACACTGTTCTTATCTTCCTCTGTCTCTTCAATGATTATCATATAACATACCGATCTTTCTATTCAGAATCCTGTCCTCATAGGGTTACCTACTTATAATAAGCAGGAACGACCGGCTTGTCAACACCGCTGCTGTATCACGGTATCAAAAAGGGAAAAACCCTTTTGCGTGTCGCATCAAAATCCCGGCTAATATAAGTACCTGCATCTACAGAAGCATCCGGCACTTGTTTACGATGCGACGAAGAATATTTTTCTTTCCTTCCAGTTCCTGCAATCTCTTGCGCTGCAGCTCCTGCTCTCTTTTCAGATCAAGCAGTGCCTTTCCAAAGAAAAGAACCGTATCTTCGTACTGCAGGTCATTGTCCTTCTTCCATTCCGGCAGCTCCTTCTCCGGTCTGGCATCGAAAAGCGACTCTTGTCCCATATATTCTCTGGCGATCCGCTGATTGATCTCATCGAAGCGCTCCATAAATTTCTGTCGTTCTTCCACGGAAAACATAGAGCTTTCATATTGCTTTTTCTCTGTGCGCGAACAATCCACGACAAGCTTCTCCAGCCAGCACTGTTCTCTGTTCCACCGGGAAGGTTCGTCAGAAAGTAGTCCGTTTAAGATTCTCTTGATCTCCGCATAATTATTATTCAAGCTTAAATTCACCTTACTCTCTAACGGTTCAAATGCGTCCATGTCAGTGATTCCAAGCACACGCAGAAAGTCGCTGCACAGATCAAAATTTTCTTCATAGTAAGGCTGCACAATGATATTTTCTTTCCCGGCAAACCCTGCCAGCACCTGCAGATGATGATAGTAATCTAACACAATGTAACGCGGCGTCTGCTTCACCATCCGACCCCATTTCCAGGTCACGCCCTTGCGCCTTATCTGCTGTTTCCAGTAAGATTCCAGATACTGATCCTGACGGCGCAGATAAACGATCAGCTTTAACGCAATGCCGTGCTGCTCACAAAATGCTCTGATCTTTTCCAGACATTCCGGATGATCCCCCTTATAGGTATTCCAGATTGCTTCATCACTGAGAATAACCCGGTCTGTCCGTTGAAACGCCTGTTCCAGAAGCTCGAAGGACTGTTTCTCGATTTCTTTCGTTTTCTCCATATCTGCACTGCCGTCCGCATTCATAATCTTTCCGACCAGAAAATGTGCATTGCGGTTCGGAGATACCATCGGATATCTTCCGGGCATCATCGGATAACTGCAGTTATTCTGTGCTAACGCTTCCGGATTCTGCATCAGAAATAATTGCAGAGAGCTCGTTCCTGTCTTTGGCATTCCGATATGAAGATATAATATTTTGTCCGTATTCATGCGCTTCTTTACTCCTCTTCCTGTCGTCATCGGTGATATTCTACCCGGCAAAGGTGAAATAAAGATTAAAAAAGTGTGGCAATTTTGTGGAATTTTCTGTCGGCGGTCCGCCACCAATCTCCGACTAAGCCGCTAATCTTCACTTCGAAGGACATAGCCGACACCGCGGATCGTATGGATCAGCTTTTTGTCAAAGCCCTCATCGATCTTTTTGCGCAGATAGCGGATATAAACATCGACCACATTCGACGAACTCTCACTCCGATAATCCCAGCTGTTCGTCTCAAGCTGTTCGCGCGTCAGCACGATATTGCGGTTACGCATCATATATAACAGCATCGAGTATTCCTTCGGAGACAGCTCGATCTGCTTCCCGGCTCTGCGCACCATTTGATCATTGACGTTAATTTCAAGGTCACCGCAGCGATATACATTTCCGCGGACACCGTCCTTTTTGCGGATCAGCACGCGGATCCGTGCCATCAGCTCTGAAAAATGAATCGGTTTAACCATATACTCATCCGCACCGGCATCCAGTCCCCGCACAATATCGGCAACCTCCGCCTGTGCTGTTAAAAGCATTACCGGGGTCTGAATGTCCTTTCGCCGTATCGCATCGACAACATCTACTCCACTCCGGTCAGGAAGATCAACATCCATCAATACTACGTCATATTCTGCCAACTGCAGATAATCCAATGCTGCACTCCCGGAATTACAGGAATCCACCATGCAGTTCTCCCGCAAAAGCTTTTCTTTGATCACTGTTTTCAATTCCGGATCATCACCAACTGTCAATATGCGCACTGCTGTTCCTCCTTTGCCCGTTTCTCTTTTATGTAAATTTTTCCATTAATATTTATCTTTTTGGTATGTCATTTTTGTGGCACACCCTTTTTTCACAAATAATGTATGACTTTCTCAATATTTACCATACTATTATAAGATTAAAAAAGAATTAAAACAGGAATGGTGCGTTATGGATGTATTTTCATCGGCGTTTCACCCGGGATCACGCCGGGACTTTCGTTGCTATTGACCCCGTTTTTGCGCAAAAAAAAGAGCGCGGAATCACCGCTGCTCCTTTATGGCTGCTGATATTGCGTTAATCTCTTCCCACTGTTCTGCAATCGTCCTGTCTTACCGCCTAGAACTTCTTCCCTTTATTGATGAAGCGCATCTCCGACTTCTGCTCTGCATACTGCTGCGCAACAATCTTAAGCCCCTGCAGTCTGTGACACTCCGGACACAGTGTTCCAAATTCGATCGGCTTACCGCAGATCTGACAATAAATGCTGGAAATCGTCTTGCCTGCCTCTCCCTTATACTGGATCCTTCCCTCGCGGATCCACTTTCTGACCTTCGCGATCGGTATATCAAAGTGTTCCGCCACATCAAGTTCCCGCACATCGTTCTCACGGATGAAATCCTTTACCTCTGCAAACAGATTCGCCTCCCTGCAGCTCGGACAGATATCGTCCTCCTCGTAGACATCCGGCAGAATACGTCCACACTGCGTACACCGCGGTGTATCCGCAAATAATTCCCCTGATCTTGCAAGCATGAAAACACCTCCTGTTCTCGTCATGTATCATCACTTCCAAAGGAAACCCTTGAAAAACAGCTTTCCTGCGCTTGTGCATTTGAAATTATTATACTCCAAACATACGTCCTCCGCAAGAATGAATTATTTCGTAGAGTCAGGCATCTGTCCCAAAAAGCGTACACACAAAACTATGACTCTCTACTATACTGCAGCGAGGTTACATTCCCGGTGGATAAACGGTACTGATACGTTCCCTTCACGGAAATATCATCCTTTGCGCTCGCCGCAAAATTGACCTTCAAAACATCATCCCCGGTAATCTCCATCAGAGAATACACAACCGCTCCGTTTTTCTCGAATTTAATATCGTCCGCTCCATATTCCTTAAAAACCTTCTGCAGTGCCTCGTTACCCTCTGCAGGCCGATAACAAAGCTTTTGCTTTTGCACATCGTACAGGGCAAAGGTTCTGCCTGCCGTTCCATTGTAGCTAAGCAGTGCATAACGCTGCTCCTCGCTGTCGGACTGCGCCCACTGCAGATCATAATAATAGCCTTCCACATTCGTGATCGTTTTCGTTCCCGCACGCTGATCCAGCCCCTTCGGATTGATCCGGATCCGGTTGATCGAAAGCCCGCCGTTGCTCTGCGCACTGACCGACACATCCATGATCTCCTTCTCGTTTTCATCCTTCAGAAAATACCGCTGCGTCTGCGCACTGTCTGTCCCATATTTCTCCCGGCGCTTCTCAAGCTGTTCGTCGGTCAGATCCTTCAGCTCGTACCTGCTCTTCTTGTGGTTCCATACATAATAGGAGGTGTCCTCTCCGTCCGACACCGTGATCACGCCGCCCGCGCCCTCCACATAGGAAAAGATCATGCTTCCCTCCTGCAGCGGTATCACATCGGACACATATATCTCCGGGCTGACCGGCGTCAGCTTGTCCTCTCCGATATCAATCACATAATATTCATAAGTATTCTGTTTCTTGAACTGCCTTGCCACAGCGGAGTTCGTCACACTTACCGCCTCATCGGACGCCTTTCTCGCAGAACATTGTCCAACGGCAACCTCCATGCGTCCATCTTCATTATAATCGACGGTCTCCAGCGAAATATCATCTCTGAAATCCTGTGTGGCACTGCCCGCAAACACCTCAGAAAGCTCTAGTGCAGCAAGTGTTTCCTTCTGACTGTTCCGCAGACGAAGCCGGCATCTTCCGTGATATCCGCTGCTCGCCCTGTGCGTTCCCTTCTCGACCACAAGCTCAAGAGTCACCGCACTGCCACTCGCCGTTTTCGTTTCACATCGCGCAATGACACGGTTGTTGACCTGCTTGACCGCATTGCTGTCAAACAATGCCTCCGCAGACTCTCCCGCCGTCTGTCCCCCCCGAAATGCCGACAGCCCAAATGCCGCAAAAAACAGCACCGTCAGGATAAACGCTGCGATCCCGGACTGCCATAACGGTTTACGCCGTGCATACAAAAGCCCCTCGGACCGTCGGAACAGATCCGACTCATAGCCTGTCACAAGGGATAAGGACAGCTTCTGCTGTTTCTCCTGCTTCATATTCACAAGAACCTGTGCGCAATGGAACTGCTGCCCTGATCCCGGCTGCCGTGCAAACGCCTGATCGCACGCGAGGTTCTGATCCCGCCACAACAGATAATACGCATACCAGATTCCCGGATTCCACCAATGGATACAACAGACCAGAAATGCAAGTCTGCGCCACAGATCATCGCCCCGTTTCTGACGAAGCCTCTGATAAGTAACGATTTCTTTCATTTCTTTTGCCAGCAGTCCCTCCGGAAGATAAATTCTGCCGTGAAACAATCCGGTACGCACCGGATATGCGATCTGCCCGGACTGATATATGTTGTCAAACAAAAGCTCGGAGGCGCGTTGCAGCTTCCGGGCCAGCGCAAGCTGCTTTACGGCTGTCACAAGCAGCAACAACACTGCTCCCGCGAGCCAGATCAACGTGCATGCCCGGTACGCCACCGAAGCCGTCACCTCGCCCTCAAATACATACCGCCATCCGGTCAGAAGTCCCCGGTCCGGAGTGATCGTCAGTCCAAGGGAACGAAGAAGCGTATGAAACTGTCTGTTCCACGCCCCGTAAATACATACCGGGCTGCTCATTCCCACCGGACATACCGCCCGGAAAAACAGAATCGCCCACAACGCAAGCCGGAACTTCTTTGACAGTCCGCGAAACAGGAACCGCAGTACAAGCACCGCCGGCAGAAGCACAAGTGCCATGCAGCTCATCGAAAATACCGTATAGAAAATACGATACAGCATATCTATATTATTCATAAAACAAAGTCTCTCCACTCGCCGATATTTATAAAATATATCATAATGTTGGGATCACACCATCCTTTGTCCCTTGCATCATATAATTTCCATCCGTTATTGTAACACAAATCCCACCACTCTCAAAGAGCTGGTTATGTTGCTTTTTCCCCGCTTTCGGGTATAATGAAAGAATAAAACAAATCAGAAAGGATGACATCGTCATGAAAGATGGATTTATCAAGGTCGCCGCAGCCACCCCGGATATCGAAGTAGGCAATACCGCCTTCAACACGGAGCATATCCTGTCGTGTATGCAGCAGGCGCAAAAGGAACATGTGAAACTTCTGGTATTCCCGGAGCTTTGTATCTCGGGCTATACCTGTAATGATCTGTTCCTGCAAGACATCCTTCTTGACGGCTGCCTTGCAGGGCTGGAGCAGATCCGCAGTGCCTCCGCAGCAATGGATATGGTCATCGTGGCCGGACTTCCGTTTCTCCTGCACGCACGTCTCTACAATGTTGCCGCTGTGCTTTTCCGCGGCAGACTGCTCGGACTCGTGCCAAAGCAGCACATCCCAAATTATTCGGAATTTTACGAGGCACGCCACTTCGCACCGGCACCGGCGGACAACGAGCACATCAACATCCCGGTACTCGGCGCACACGGTCATCAGATCCCATTCGGCGCAAAGCTGTTATTTGCGGCAGAGGATCTTCCGGATTTTGTTCTCGGCATTGATATCTGCGAAGATCTCTGGATGCCGATTCCGCCGTCCTGCTATCATGCCATGGCATCGGCAACCGTGATCGCCAATCTTTCCGCCAGCGATGAGACGACAGGCAAGGAAGCCTACCGCCGGCAGCTTGTCAGCAATCAGTCCGCGCGGCTTATCTGCGGATATATTTACGCGGATGCCGGAGAGGGCGAATCCTCCACGGATCTCGTCTTCGCCGGTCACAACCTGATCGCCGAGAACGGCAGCATTCTCGCACAATCGGAGCGTTTCCATAATGAAATGACCATCTCCGAGCTGGATCTTGGACGTCTGGTAAGTGAACGACGCCGCATGGGAACCTTTACGATCACCCCGCCGGCACAGGCAGGCTATGAGGTTTGCAGCTTCTCGTTCGGACAGCCGGAGGAGACAACGCTGACCCGCTTCTATTCGCGGACACCGTTCGTGCCAAGTGTCAAGGAAGACCGCGACCGCCGCTGCAACGAGATCTTCAATATTCAGGCAATGGGACTGAAAAAGCGTCTCGCCCATACACATTGTAAGAGTGCTGTGATCGGCATTTCCGGCGGACTCGACTCGACACTGGCACTCCTTGTCGCGGTGCGTGCATTTGATCTGCTCGGTCTGGACCGCTCCGGCATCCGTGCGATCACAATGCCTTGCTTCGGCACAACCGACCGCACGATGAACAATGCCTGTACGCTGACCCGAAAGCTTGGCGCAACCCTGACGGAGATCCCGATCCACGAAGCGGTCAATCTTCATTTCCGTGATATCGGACACGATCCGGAGATTCACGATGTTACCTACGAGAACTCACAGGCACGCCAGCGCACGCTGATCCTGATGAATGTTGCCAACCAGTCCGGCGGCATGGTGATCGGCACCGGCGATATGTCTGAGCTGGCACTCGGCTGGGCAACCTACAACGGTGACCACATGTCGATGTACGGTGTCAATTGTTCAATACCTAAAATGTTAGTGCGTTATCTTGTGCTTTATTATGCAGAGACCACCGAGGATTCCAAGCTTCGCGATGTTCTGTTGGATATTCTGGATACACCGGTCAGCCCGGAGCTGCTGCCACCGAAGGATGGCAAGATTTCCCAGAAGACCGAAGATCTGGTCGGACCTTACGAGCTGCACGACTTTTATCTGTACTATATGATGCGATTCGGCTACACACCTTCGAAGATCTACCGTCTCGCCTGCTACACCTTCCGGGATGCCTACGACAGAGCCACGATCTACAAATGGCTGCGCACCTTTTACCGGAGATTCTTCTCCCAGCAGTTTAAGCGTTCCTGTCTGCCGGATGGCCCGAAGGTCGGAAGTGTTGCCCTCTCCCCACGCGGTGACTGGCGCATGCCAAGTGATGCTTCTGTGGCAATGTGGATGAAGGATCTGGATACGATCACACCATAGTGCATAAACATATATAAGTATGATGCAAGGGTCAAAATCCCTTCTACCCCCAACATCATAATAAATCAGAAACGAGGATTGAATAACATGGATAAAATTATAGAACATAATGTAAATGATATTGTCGACACCATTCTGAACGATTACACGCATGACCGTTCCATCGACAAAATGAAACTGTTCACCCAGCCGGACCGCTTTGTGATCATCAAGATCATCGACAATCTGATGAAGATCATGTATCCGGGCTATTTCCGGGACACCTCCCACAAGATCTACATTATGGAGAACAGTACCCGTGTACTGATCGAGGATACACTGTTTCGTCTGAATAAGCAGATCGAGCTGGCGCTCAAATATTCTCCGGATTACGAAAACGCCGACGACTGCGAACTCCATGTGGAGGCACAGCGTCTGACGGTTGCTTTCTTCCACACACTTCCAAAGATCCGCGCTCTTCTGGAAACCGATCTGCAGGCAGCCTTTGACGGCGATCCTGCTGCTTACTCCAAGGAGGAGGTTATTCTTTCTTATCCGGGTCTGCAGGCGATCACGATCAATCGTCTCGCGCACGAGCTGTTCCAGCTTAAGGTGCCTCTGATCCCGCGTATCATGACAGAGTATGCTCACAGCACGACCGGTATTGATATCCACCCGGGCGCAACCATCGGCGAATATTTCTTCATTGATCACGGAACCGGCATCGTTATCGGCGAGACGACCACCATCGGCAAGAATGTCAAGATTTATCAGGGTGTTACCCTCGGTGCTCTTTCCACCCGCGGCGGTCAGAAGCTGCAGGGTAAGAAGCGTCACCCTACGATCGGCGACAATGTAACGATCTACGCCGGTGCATCTATTCTGGGCGGCGACAGTATTATCGGTGAGAACTGCGTGATCGGCAGTAACGTTTTCATTACGACATCGATCCCGGCTGGAACCAAGGTCAATATCAAGAATCAGGAATTAAAGTATCATCAGGGACACAAGACTGTCAATGAACCGGTCGACCCGGAGGAGACGTGGTTCTATATCATCTGATGCGAAAGGACAAAAGCAGATAGCAATTGTATGTTTACATACAAATTGCTATCTGCTTTTGCCCCTTTTTATTGTAACACTGCCTCATATTTTCCACCGGTACGCCTGATCGTCAGTCTTCCATCAGAAACCTTATTCCCTTCGGCGTCCGTACACAGAATCTTGATCTCCGCCTTTGCTGATGCTTTCATCACACAACGAAGCTGTGTTCCGGACGGACAGATTACGACCGTTGTTTTGTTTTCTTTCCGGACAAACTTTGCAGCTTTCGTCTGTCCTTCCTCCACCATGTGTAACGTCGCTCCGGATGCAGTCAGCCTGTATTCCCCCTGCGTATCCTGTCCGCCAAACTGCAGCGCAAATTGTACTTTCTTTTTCTTGCCGGATCCGGTTCCGGTCACACAAAGTCCGGTTCTTTTCTTTGCTTCTATTTTATCCCCCTTTAAAGCAGTATCTGTATCCCCGGCAGCATCGCTGTCTTTGTCCTCTCCGTTTTCCAAAAGCATGTCTGCACCATCACTGAACAGCTGCTTCTGCGTTTCTCCGGCACTGCTCTTGCTTTTACCGCTTTCACTGCTTTTCACACCGGCATATTCATTCAAAGCCCATACCTCGATTGCCACGTCCTTCGTATTCTTCGGCTGATCCGCTACACTCCCGGAATCGCTCTGTAATATACCTGATTTTTCAACACTTTGCTGCTGCCGCACAAAATCCCGGTCGTGTTTCCCCAAAACGACCACACATAATACTGCCGCAGCGGCAAGCCCGCCGATAATCTCCCATCTGTGCCTTCTCTGTCTGCGGTAAGCCCTTGTCTCCGTCTCGTTTTCCTCTGTCTCAAGTGCCTGCTCAAGCATATCCTCCGGAAGCTGTCCGATCGCATCCAGCAGCTTTTCCGCCTCCGTTATCCCCCGTTTGCTCACAGATACACCGCCTCCTTTCTAAGCCATGTCCGAAGCTCTTTGCGCATACGGCCAAGCACCGACTTCACAGTTCCCTCCCGCATGTCGTGCCTCTCCGCAATTTCCCGTATCTGCATCAAATAGAAATATCTCTGTAGAAAGATTGACCGATTTCTCTGTGTCTGCTGCCGCAGAAATGCTTCAATCGCCCCGGTCAGTTCCTGAAGCTCGATACGCTCCTCGACTCTTCTGCCATCAGAAACACATTCCTGCAGCTCCTCCAGTGCCAGATTCACAATACCCCCTCCTCTTCGGTCTGCGTGCATGTTACGGTATCTGTTCAGAGAAAGATTACGGACGATCTTCGCCAGAAAGCCCCGCAATGCCCTCGGCCGCTCCGGCGGGATCGCATTCCAGGTCTTTAACCAGGTATCATTGACGCACTCTCTGGCATCCTCCGCATCGTGAACGATCCGGTACGATACGCTGTAACAATAACCGTTATATTTAGTTGAAAGTTCTCTGAGACCATGCTCCTGTCTGTCCCAGATCAATTGTACGATCTCCTGATCCTCCATACACTTCTCCTGTCCTTGCTTATTCTATCCGGTTGACCGCCCCCACAAAAAGCGGCAGTCCCTTTTCATTGCTGACTACGACCAGAAATGGGCGATTGCATTTCATCACCGTTTTTATATCTGCCAACGCCAACGACTTGTTCATCATCACCTGCGTATAGGATGCCACACTACATCCTTTCTCGTCAACCCGCATTGCACCAAACTGCTGTGCATCCGAGACAAAAACATCCTTCTTCCCTCCATCCTGAAACAGCGAAGAAAAGTCTGCCTTTTCCTCCGAAAATACATTATGAACACCCATCTCCTCAAGCATCGGGATCAAATTCAGTTCGGACTTAAAGTCAAGCTTCGGCATTGTCAGATCAACCATCGCCTGCGTCCAGCCAGAAGACTGCGGATCACACAGTGAGATTATCCTGCTGATCGTTCCTTCCTTATAAAACTCCTCTGCAGAAATCCCCTTCTTGGGAAGGATCACATTCATCCTCGCACTGCGCAGCGGCAGTGAAACCGCCCGGAATTTCTCCGTCTCCATAAACATTCCGGTGAAATTTGTGCTCATAAATTCACATTTCTCCGGATCAATCTTTTCTTCCTCCGTTGTATTGCCGCAGGTATAAGTGTTCTGTCCGTAAAATGTCCCCGTGTGCGTATACTTCTTATTAAAAATCGGCTCATCCCACTGATCCTTAAAATTCAGCGTCGAAAGAAGCATCAGCACCATATTCTGTTCTGTCTGAATACTCTTTGCGGTCTGTTCGTTTAATTTTCCTCCGGTCTGCTCGTCAACCCAGCCCTTGATCTGCCGGTCAAACGAAGACTCGCCCATCGTGCCGATATTACATGCCGCCCGGTAGTTCTTCTCCAATGCCTTTAAAACCGGAGTCCGGAAGTCATATTGATCACTCAGCCAGACCGAATCCGCCAGCCGGCATTTCTTAGAGGAGACCGATGTATACAGCATCTGCGCAGCTTTCCGGATCACCGCCTGCTCCTGCTTGCGGAGTGCGGCGTCCACCTCCTCCTTACTCATGTCTGACGAAAAATCCCCATTCACCGCAATCCCGCCTATCGCATTGCGGATCTGCTCCCTTGTCCGCCCGTCGCTCATCTCCGTCAGCATCCCAAGCACAAGATACAGATTTGCCGGTGAATATAACACCGCCGACTGCTGCGGGTTATCGCCCCAGCTCTGCTTCAGAAACTGCCGCAGGGATTTCCGGCAATACTCCACATACAATTCCTGCACCTCCGTGTCACTTAGTAACGCCGCTTTCCCCGATACACCGCCCTGTGCTGAAGAAGTATTTCCGCCCGATACGCCGCCCTGCTGTGCCGAAGCGTTCCCAGTCGTCGGCTCCGCTGTCCTTTCCGTCTGGAAACAACCCTCCTTGTACCACCCACTCGCCACATCCGAAGCCGCACCACAGCCCGTCATTGTCACCGCGAGCACCATTCCGAGTGCCACCGCCTTTCCTAAAACGTGTCTTTTCCGCATAATAATCATTCCTTTCTGATTAATCTGTTTGATGTCGGGACAAGATGTCTTTTGCATCAACTGATGCTACGGATTGCTCGCTTGCATCATCTACTTATATAGACACGCTTTTTTCAAAAAGGTTGCAAAAAAAGCAAAACTTCCTGCAAAATATTCTTTTACAGGAAGTTTTATTTCACCAGTGAATCCAGACGTTCTCCGGCACGTTAGTCAGAAGCCAGTCCGCTCCCGCCATGCACATCGTAAAGCCCGTCAGCAGAAACAGGATCACAAATGCGCCAAAATCATATTTTTCATTTCCGGTCGGAGATATGAGTGTGTAAAATAATATTTCAACGCCCAGCACAACCAGAATCGCCGGCCAAAAATGGAATATTAGTATATAATCCAATACACCGCCAAAGATGTGTACCAAAAACAGGACACCAAATGCCACAAGCGTAAGTCCCAGTGTTACCGTTCCTATCCTTCGCTGTCTCATTTCTCATCTCTCCCTTCCAGATATTTCCTCTCATCCTCTGTTAGATCTTCCTTTTTGCCGCGGATCAGACGGATTCCGAACCAGATCACAAGACATGCTACGATAAGCTGCGGAAGATCTCTGCGGATCATTTCATTGACCGCGTACGGAATCCAGATATCAAACCGCGTCAGGATGGAAAGTGCATCGTTGCACAGAAGATATGCACCAAGGCAGATCAGCACTGCCGCAAGACCTTTTCTTCTCTTGCCGGCATTCAGCTTCGGCAAAGCATCCAGACCATCCACAAACATGAACTTATCTTCCTGTGCCGCAAATTCCTCTTCCGTCATCGCATTTTTGTTGATCGCATCAAAAAATGCGTAAAACCAGATCACAAAATCAAACAGATAGATTGGGATATCATAGAACATGCCGGACAGCAGCGCCACAACAATAAATGTTGACATCAGGCTGACACCCTGCTTAAAGAATCCCAGAAACATCTGTCCGGCTCCGGGGATACATGCAAAACAAAACGTTAAAAACGGATTTTTTTTCTTTCTCATTACAATAAGCCTCCTTATTTAAATTGATCAAACCATTTTTCCGCACCCCGGCGGCTGTCCGGTTCGGTTCTTTCCTGTTTTCGCTGCTCTAAATATTTTCGCTGCTTCTCCTTCTGTTCCTGCAGCCTCTTGGACTGCTCCTTTTCATATTGCTGCTTTCTTGCCGCCTCATCCGAGGAAGCCGTCCGCTCTCGTTGTGTCGAAAGCTCTGTCACAGCATTTTTCCAGGATGCCATCTGCTGCCATGCACTGTTGTCCATGAAATTCACAGACACCATAAGTCCCAGTGCCATGCACATGCCAAGTGCCACTCTGGTGCAATAACGGTAATATTCCCGCTGCCGCTGACGCCTTCCTGGAATCCTGTCTGCCTGTTCCAGAATCTCTGTCCGAAGCCCCCGCGGCACGGATAACACCTGACTTTCCGGGAGTCCTGCTGCCAGCTTTCCTGCACAGTATTCGCACTGTGCCACATGATGTAACAATGCAATTTCATCCGCCTGCTCTAATTCATGCCGATAATATTTTCGGATCTGTTCTTCCGTAATATGTGCCATAATGCGCCTCCTTTCATGGTTCTGCTATCCGGTGTTTCAATTTCTTCTGAAGCATTTTCTTCGCCCTGCCGATCTGCGTCTGCACGGTTTTCAGCTTCACGCCCCGCATGTCTGCAATCTCCCTCGCTGTATGGTCACAGCAGTAAAATTCATACGCTACCTGTCCATACGGCGGCTTCAGATCGCGGCACGCCTGTTGTAGTTCCCCTTTGATCTCTTCATCCAGAAATCGTTCCTCCGGCGATGAAACTGTCCCGGCCCGGCTTTCCAGCACCTCATCCTCGGAAGGCATTTCCTTCCGCCGCTTCTGCTTCAGGAAATCCAGACATTTGTTGGTAGCGATCTTTGTTAAAAATGCTTTCTCGTTCTGTCCATTGAAGCGTTCCAGCACTTTGTAATATGTAAGAAATGTTTCCTGCGTCACATCTTGTGCGTCAAAATAATCACCTACCATACGATAGCAGATGGAAAAGATCAGCCGCTCATATTGCTCCAGCGCGATCTCCAGCCGCTTTGTCTGTATGGAATTGTCCGTCAAGTCTCATCACCTCCTTTGTCCCCCTCTCATTATATATAACGAGTGGTGGGAGAGAAAGTCTTCAGAATTTTTAAAATTTGTCTCAATTAAATGGAATATTTTTAATTTTTTTTAAATTCAAACAAAGGGCAACAAAATCCGTTGCCCTTGTTTAAATGTGCGGTAATAAGATTATTCCTTTTTCCTCATACCATTCGGTATTTCGCATACTTTCCGCTGCATATTCTCTCCAGCTTACCCTCATTCTGCAGCTTTTTGATAATCGTATATGCCTGCGTTGGTGTTACGTTTAACAGTTCCGTTACATCCTGCTTTGATATAATTCCGTTTTGTGTATGGGCAAGCTTCATCACAAGCTCAGGATATCGTATGCTGTCAATATCCGTCTGGCGCACATACTGAATCGCTTCATCGTTTTCCCGATAAATCTTTTTTCCCAAAATATATGAGCGGTTCTTTCCTCTGCCGGATGCCTCTACAAGCCCGTATTCCACCATAATCTCCATCGCTGATCGGACTTTATTCTCACTTAAATTTGTCATTTCAATAATCCGGTCTATCGTGCTTCGTTTTTCATTATAAAGAACAGAAAGAATCATCAATGTGTAAATCGACAACGATCTTCCCTGTCTGTTTTGCTCATCCGCAACGAATTTTGCAAAAGGCAGATCCGCTTTTGCTCTCTGAATAAATAACTTGATATTCCGGCTTGTAGACTCTGAATAATCCGGCCATGGTCTGCCATATACAATAGAGCCCTCAAAAATTCTGTCAATTCCTCTTCCTGTTTTCTCTGCCAGTCCAATCCTCTTCATCGCATCGGCAAGTGCCGGATTACGCCCATGCGGCTCGACAGTAAGAAGATTTTTCAGATTTACACCATCAATAAATCCGCCCGGGTTGCTGATGGTCATTCCTTCATCATCGATCAGAACCCTTACCGCCCCCAGCATCGTATAGTCCCTATGACAAAATGCATTGACTAATCCTTCACGAAACGCAGCCCAGTCAAATTCAGGAATAGGTATTCGAAACAATCCATATTCCGTTTCTCTTTCCGGATTCCATGCTTTTATATACGTTTCATATGTTTCAAAGAGCTCCAGCAGACATTTTGTACTATCCTCATTAATTCGGATGGCTGTCCCTTCCAGCACCTGAAAGCAAGCCCGCGCTGTCGGTATTAATTCTGCAATTCGATCTTCCTTACCGATCAGAAGCATTCCCGTGACCGTCGGAACATACTTCCCTGCAACATCTGTCACAAAGTGCAATGCAATATCCAGCTCATCGTCAGGAAGTGCGAGGAGCGTTTTCTCTCCTCCCTGTCTGCTCTGAATGATCTTCCTCAGTCTGACCCGCTGATTTGGATCAAAATCTTCTAGTGTTGCACCCGGCAGAGGCTGGGCTGAATAATCAAGCATCCCCAATTCCGACAATCTCGACGGAATCTCATACGGGTACATCGGAATTACTTCCGGACTTCCGTCAAGCTTTAATCTTCTTCTCAAAATCTTGCCTGAAGTCGTGGACACCACACCACGGCTTCTTGGTATCTCGATCTTAAGAATGTCCCGATCCTCCTCCGTGATAATTTCCGCTCTGACCGAAATTGGCGGAACCGTGCTGTTAGCAATCAAAGCGGTAACTCCAATTGCATCCTTGTGCTTTTTGTGAACGCCGGTAATCGTACCATCATCCTCTACACCGAGATACAAAATCCCTCCAACGGTATTCGCCATACCAACAATCTCTTCTATTAAATCATGATCCGAATAACATTTCACATCACTTTTAAATTCCACATCCAACATTTCCCTTGTAGGAACTGTCCGCATTGTAACTCCTCCTCATTTTTTATTTTAATTCATTTTAACTCATTTTAACTCGATTTGTCGAGTTAAAATTTTAATTTAATTCAACTTATCGAGTTAAAACGAGTTAAAATCGAATTAGAATGAATTAAATCGAGTTAAAAACGAGTTGAAATCGAGTTAGATCGAATTAAAACGAGTAAAAACTGCCCCACAAGCAATCCACCGCTTGCAGGACAGTTTCTCTGGCATATTATCATTCTAGTTGTTTCTTGTTTTATTTCTTCTTTTTCTTTCTTTTTACTGCGGCGATCACAGCCTGCAATACAATGAAGAAGCAAAGCAGAGCAGATAATGTAATTCTTACCCACCAGCTAGACAGTGTTCCCTGTGTCGTGATCAGACTGGAAATAGTACCGTTGATCAGTACACCAAACAGGGTTCCGATTACCGTTCCAACACCACCGCTTAACAGTGTACCACCGATGACAGCAGAAGCGATCGCATCCATCTCAAGTCCCTTTGCCTGCTCTACAAAGCCTGCACAACTGTTTAAGCAAAACAGGAAGCCGCCCAGACCGGCTAAGAAGCCGTCCAGCACATATGCTTTCATCTTGGTTCGTTTTACATTTAAGCCCATCATAACAGCACTTTGCTGATTGCCGCCGATGGCATAAAGACTTCTGCCAAACTTTGTGAACTTCAGCATGATCGTGATCAGGATCACTACCGCCAGCGCTATGATCACCGTTGGATATATGTACGCCGGAATAAAGATTCCCCGTCGGTTATATGTTCCAAACGGAAGGTTGATCCGGTAGTTTGCCCATTTCAAAAATGTTTTATTCTGGATAGCGATCATGTCTGTACTGATCACTGCCGTTAGCCCGCGCCCGAAGAACATTCCGGCAAGTGTTACGATAAACGGCTGGATCTCCAGATATGTTACCAGATAACCCTGAACGATTCCGAAAAGTGTACCGATCAGAAGAGAGATCACAACTGCTGCCACGGCGCTCATTCCTTTATTTTCCATGGCATAAGCCGCAGACATGCACACCAGTGCAGTGACCGAGCCGACAGAAATATCAATTCCGCCTGTGATCATTACAAGTGTCATACCACATCCGATCACGATCAGACCGGCATTGGAAATAAAGAGATTCATGAACATCTGCGGTTTTGCAAAGCCTTTGTCGTTGAATATTATCATTCCCGCAATATACATTACTGCAAATAATGCGATTGTAATCATCAACAGGAATGTGCTGCTATTAATTTTCTTTTTTGATTTTTTCTTTTCCATATCAATGACCACCTTCCATCGCTTTATTCCTTAAAGCTCTTTTTTGCTTCCATGCTTCCATGTTTCTGCGAAATACCGGGCTCTGGATCACAACAATGATGATGACAACGATTGCCTTGTAAACCGGAAGCTGATCCGCAGAAACTGCCATTGCGTAAAGCGTGGTTGTCAGCGCCTGGATCGTATAAGCTCCGATGACAGATCCCATGATGCTGAATTTACCACCACTTAAAACATTGCCTCCAAGTGCAACTGCAAGGATCGCGTCCATCTCCAGATTCAATCCGATATTATTGGCGTCAGCGGAATAGATCCGGCTGGAAGCAACAATTCCTGCCACACCTGCAAGTACACCACAGATGACATAAGTCAGGAATTTGATCATCGTGGAGTTCAGACCAACCAGCCGTGATGCGGAACCGTTGATTCCAACACTCTCAATGTAAAGACCAAGCGCTGTCTTTTTCAATATAATATTGATCAGTATGATTGCAGCAATGGCGAAAAAGATCGGTGTCGGTATCGGACATTTTCCAATGTAACCGCCCATTACCTTAAAGGAATCGACACGGACATATGTGATCTGTCCCTTTGTAACAAGCTGCGCGATTCCTCTTCCTGCCGTATACAGAATTAACGTTGCAACCATTGGCTGGATTCCCAGATTCGCCACAAGAAATCCATTAAATGCGCCGCAGAGACCTGCAACAATGATTGCTGCAATAATGGCTAATGCCATGGAGTTCATCAGCGTATCTGTCGACACCTGTCCTCCGGATAATATCTGGCAGCATACCGAAGCCGCCACCGCCATGACTGCTCCAACACTGATATCCTGACCTCCTGATGCCGCCGTAACCAGAGTCATTCCGATCGCTACGATCACAAGCTCTGAGGCACGATTGACAACATCGACCAGATACCCGTACAGGACACCGCCCTTCATGGATATTACAAAGAAATCCGGTGTCTTGATCACATTTACTAAAAGTACAACAAGCAGACAGACAATTGGTAAAAACAAATGATGCTGTGTAACCGCTTTCCAATTAAATTTTTTCTTTTCGTTACTCATTGGACTTTTCACCTCCTGCTATGGTCTCCATGATCTTCTCCTGTGTCAGATCATCGCCCTCTATCTCGCCAACCTTTTTGCCGTCACGAAGAACTGCCATTCTGCTGCAGGTACGAAGCATCTCTTCCACCTCGGAAGAAATAAATGCTATTGACTTACCCTCGTCAGCCAGCCGAAGCACCAGCTTCTGTATCTCCGTCTTCGTTCCAATATCAATACCACGGGTCGGCTCATCCAGGATCAGGAATCTCGGATTGGTCAAAAGCCATCTACCCAGAATAACCTTCTGCTGGTTTCCTCCTGACAGACTCTTGATCGGTGTTTCCATACTTGCCGTTTTAATCTGCAGTAAATTGATAAAGTTTGTTGCCGCATCCTCCATTTCCTTTCGTTTCATCGGATGGAACATGCCGCGTTTTGCCTGAAGCGCAATAATAATATTCTCCCTTACGGAAAGATCTGCCAGGATTCCATCCTTTTTGCGATCCTCCGGAAGATATGCCATTCCTGCTTTCATGGCATCTAACGGTGTATTGATCTTTACCTTTTTGCCAAATACACGGATTTCACCGGAGTCCGCCTTGTCTGCTCCATAAATGGAACGTACCATCTCGGAACGTCCGGAGCCAAGCAGACCGGTAAGACCAACCACTTCTCCTTTGTTAAAGATCATGTCAAACGGTTTGATCGTTCCATGATGAGAAATTCCCTTTGCTTCGATAACGGATTCTCCTTCTTTGACCGAGCCGATCCTCTCACTCTTAATATCTGCCAGGTCATCAAAATCCTTGCCCATCATTTTGGCAACCAGCTGGACTCTCGGAAGATTTTCCACGTCATACTCACCGACAAGCTCTCCGTTTCGAAGAACCGTGATCTTATCGCAGACCTCATATACCTGTTCCAGGAAATGTGTTACAAATATGATTCCAACACCTTTTGCCTTAAGCTTTTTCATCAGGACAAACAGTTTCTCAACCTCATCCTCATCCAGGGAAGAGGTCGGTTCATCCAGAATCAAAACCTTACATTCCATATCAACTGCCCTTGCAATGGCGATCATCTGTTGAATTGCGATAGAACACTCATCCAGGAGCGTTGTCGGTGTGACCTCAATGTCTAACGACTGCAGCAGTTTTCTGGATCTTGCATTCATTTCGCTCCAGTTGATCATACCAAGCTTTCTTGGTTCTCTTCCGATAAACAGGTTCTCTGCCACGGTAAGATTCGGACAAAGATTGACTTCCTGATATACAGTACTGATCCCGTTGTTCTGTGCGTCCTGCGGCGATCGATTCACCATCGGTCTGCCATCCATTGTGATTTCCCCGGCATCAAAGGGATAAATTCCTGTCAGCACTTTGATCAGTGTTGATTTCCCGGCTCCATTCTCTCCCATCAGAGCATGAATGTCCCCTTTGCACAATTTGAAATCCACATTCGATAAAGCTTTAACCCCAGGGAAAGTTTTTGTAATGCCTTTCATTGTTAATATTTCGTTCTGAGCCATTTCATTCCACCTGCTTTCTGCGGAAAAGGGTACAAAAATAGCGCAATACAGTTTTGGCGGCTTCTATATTGCGCTATTTCTGAAACACTTTTAGCGTTGCTTTTTATGAGATTATTATGAAGATTTTAATAAGCGCGTCCTTTAATCACATCGTCTGTCACTACTGTAACACTATAGTCCTGATCCTCAACCTTAACACTGTCTACATCTTCGACTGCTGCGAAGATTTCCTCATCAACATACTGCTGCTTTTCCGGTGTCTCTCCGGCTTCCAGAGCCTTGATGATCTCCTCTACGCGAGGACCGTGAAGTGGGTTACACTCTGTATCAAGAATGATCTTGCCATCCTTTACATCCGTCAGACCGGTCTTTGTTGAATCGAAGGACATTACAAGGATATCGTCCTTTCCTGTTCCAACTGTCTTTCCGGCTGCAGTGATCGCATCAATTGCTCCAAATGCTTCATTATCATTCTCGCAGTATACTACGTCAATATCGTCCTTATGCTTCTTTAACAGGGATTCCATAACCTCCTGTCCTTTGGACTGTGTAAACTCTCCGGTTTCCTCTGCCAGAAGATTCCAGTTTTTGTTCTCCTTGCAGGCATCCTCAAGCCCCTTCGTACGTCCGATCTGGGCAGAAGCTCCGATGGTTCCCTGAATATCGACAATGTTGATCTGTTCGTCTCCGCGTCCTGTCTTGTCCAGATAAGCTTTCAGCCATGCGGCTGCTTTCTTACCTTCCAGTTCGAAGTTTGAACCAACCCACGCTGTGTAGAGACTTTCGTCAGAAACCTTAACCATACGATCAACGATGATCACAGGGATTCCGGCGTCCTTTGCTTCTTTTAATACGGTGTCCCATCCGGTTTCTGTTACCGGTGCCAATACGATGTAATCAACTTCCTGCTGAATGAAATTTCGGATCGCTTTGATCTGATTTTCCTGTTTCTGCTGTGCATCGTCAAAAATCAGTGTGTAACCGTTTTTCTCACTGAAGGTTTCCTTCATGGATGTTGAGTTTGCGGTACGCCAATCCGACTCAGCTCCTACCTGCGAAAATCCAACTGTGATATTGCCACTCTTGGCATCTGACCCTGTCTGGGCGGCTTTCTTGGAGCCACATGCTGTCATTGCAAATACCATACATGATACTAATAATGCAGAACATAATATTTTCTTTATTCTCATATCATTTTCCTCCTCTGTTTTTATTGAGTTTGTATGTCATCTACAATTATTATTATAGATATTTTTTGCTCATTTACCATGAAGATACTTATGCAAAAAGTTTACTATTTTATCTGCTTTTTCATTTAGTTTATTTTTTTATTGGAAAAGTTGAAATTTTTCGGAATACGCATACACACAACTGTCCCCTCATTATATTTTGAACTTATGTCAATACCGTACTTTTCCCCATAATAGAGCTTCAGGCGTTCCTCCACGGCGGACATACCAAAGCCTACACCCTCCTTTTTGCGAAGCCCCTCCTGAACCTCTGCCAGCCGTTCCTGTGTCATACCGATGCCATCATCTTTCACCTGCATTACAATATCTTCTCCGTTATCCTCAAAGAAAATCCGGATGCTGCTCTTTCCGCGCTTTTCCTTAACACCGTGATACAATGCATTTTCTACGATCGGCTGCAGCGTCATTTTCGGCAGACGGATATCTGAGAACCCTTCCGGAAGGTCAATGCTGTAATCCAGAATATCACTGTAACGGATCTGCTGGATCTCCAGGTAGCTCCTGGTATGTAACACCTCATCCCGCAGAGAAATAACGTCTTCTCCCTTTGACAGCACGGTCCGGAAAAAAACAGACAGATGTGTCAGCATTTCAATCGCCTCATCATGCATATCTGCTTCGACCATCCAAACGATCGTATCAAGCGTATTGTACAGGAAATGAGGGCTGACCTGCGCCTGCAAGAGTTCCAGCTGGATCATGTGCTGTTTCCGTTCTTCTTCCTGAACATTCAGTAAAAGCGTCTCAATACGCCGTGCCATTTTCTGGACACCCTGATTCAGGTTTTTCACTTCGATCACATTTGTCTCCACGGACTGTATCCGGAAATCTCCATATCCCACTTTACGTACATTCTCACTTAAACTGGCAATCGGATCCGTAATCTCTTTTGCGAGCCGGAAAGACTTCTTAAGAACAAATGCCACCACAAGGACAACAATAATGCCCAGCAAAACACCGACTGTCAGGATCCTCACAAGCATATCATCCTCAACCTGCTTCAGATATCCTGCTTCATAATATATGTAATCTCCCATTGCTTTCTGCGCCAGCTCCGTGAGTACATAAATATTATTCGTAAGCTGCGTCTGTCTGGAATCGTACCCTTTCGTTGCCTCTATCGCACGCATTTTCTTTTTCAGATTTTTGCAGTCAAGAAGCACTAACTCTATCGCACGTTTACTTTCCTTACGCACCGTTGTCTGCTCCAGTTCCTCCGCCAGACGAATCGCCCTGTTGACATCCTTCATCGGAAGCGTTTTCTGCTCTGCACTTCCAACGCAGTAGTGATACATTTTCAGATCCATATTTTCCTTAAAATTCAAACTGAAATCACTGCTCAGATTCATATTGTGTGTGATCGTTGAATAATTTCCAATCGAAATAAACATGGATACCACCGGCAGCAAAATACAGAATACCATCGGGATTGCCAGCGTCCATATCAGATATTGTATTTTCTTGTCAAGATTTAACTCTTCATATGTTCTTCGATGCTTCTTCACTAAACCGCCCCCTGATTACGATATTCACTCGGTGTACATCCCTGCGTTTTTTTGAAAAGAAAACTGAAATAGTGCGAATCCTTATAACCGACCTCCAATGCAATCTCTCCGGAACGTTTGTCGGTACAGCGTAAAAGCTCCTTCGCCCGATGCATACGCAGAGAGGTCAGGTATTCGATAAAGGTCTGTCCCATTTTCTGGCTGAACATTGCACTGAAATGATTTGCACTGACATTCGCCACACATGCCACTTTATTTAAGGTAAGATTTTCATCTGCAAAGTTTTCTTCCATATATTGAACTGCATTTTGTAAAACATTTTGATATTTTCCCTTGCTCTTTTCTTCGCGCAGCTGTATCGCCTGCTTTAACGATGCAGAGATACTCCCCTCAATCCGGTCAATATCTAACGGCTGACTCATTCCGGATGCCTCCAGCAGCGAGTTGTCTGCTGCTTCCTTTTCATAGCCCAGCTTCTGCAGAAACGATACAATACAAAAATGAATGTTCAACAATATATATTGCCGGAACATTTTCGACTTCAGTGCGGATTCTCCGACCATCTGAAGATAATTGTCCACGAACTCCTCCACCTCATTCTCCAATGCATTGCACAGGAAATTCTGGAATATCGCCGGATTCACCACATTACTGTCTACGCTGACCAGATCCTTGATCTCACTGTTCTCCGATTCATGCTCGCCCACCGGAACCATATCCGACGACACGACATGGGAATATCCCAAATAACGATATGCAAATATCTGCATGCCCTTCTTATAACACTCCGGAAGCTGACTTAGGCGTTCCACCGGTTCTGATGCACACACGATCCACTCCAGTCCGCTCTGATCATTTTCAAGAATATCCTGAAGCAGCTTTACACACTGTTTTGTTCTTTCCTGTATATTTTCATGATCTCCCATCAAAAGCACCACATAGCTGAAGGTCTGATTGCGAAACACATAAAGCTCCTTTTCTTTTTGCAGTGCATCATCAATCTGCTTCTGAAGATCTGCCACTCTCTGCGAATACCTCTGATCAACCGTATCTGTGTCTTTGCTCTCTGACAACGAGAAAAACACCATATTGTAACTTTCTGCCATAATATCAAACGAAAGCTTTTCTGCCTTCTCGTAAATCTCCTGCAGATCCACATGCTTCGTTACAAGCAATTCAAAGAAATCACGTCTGGAATGATTCTCATATTTCTTAAATTCCTGTTCGAATTTTTCATAGTAATCCTGCTGTTTCCCCTTTTCTTCAAAATCCTGATAAATTTTTTGAAGAACATTGACAAACTCCGCCTTAGCGATCGGCTTCAACAGATAGTCGTCCACCCCGAGAGCAATCGCTTTTTTGGCATATTCAAAGTCATCATACCCACTGACGATCACAATACGAATATCCGGAAATTCCTTTTTCACTATGCCGCTTAATGTCAGACCATCCATAAACGGCATTTTAATATCTGTAATCAGCACGTCCGGTTTTGTCTTACGTATCATAGGAAGCGCAATCTCTCCGTCCTTTGCCTTTCCTACCAGTTCAAAACCATATTCATTCCATGGAATCATCCGTTCCAGCGCTTCCCGTATCACGATCTCGTCCTCGATCAAAAATACTTTGTACATAAATGCTCCCCCTTTCTTACTGATCCCGAGTCCTTTCTTTTTAGTTTTATTGTATCAAATCCATATAAAATTGGCTATCTTTAATCCCCGAAACTATAATGCAAAAGCAAAAAATGGGTGCATTTTCATACACCCATAAAATCTTATTCATTATTCGTTTTTGAAATATCATGTATCGTTCACTTTCCCGATCACTGTCCATAATACGCATTCTCTCCATGCTTGCGGAAGAAATGCTTGTCGCGGATGCTGTCCGGTGCCGGCTGTACCTTCGGATTGATCAGCTCGGTCTTGGTCGCCATCTTCGCAACCTCCTCCAGCACGACTGCGTTGTGAACCGCCTCTGCCGCATCCTTGCCCCAGGTAAACGGACCGTGGTTCTTGCAGAGGATGCCCGGCGTGTACATCGGATTTAAGCCCGCCAGCTCAAATGTCTCAATGATGACAAGACCGGTATTGGCCTCATATGCCTCGTCAATCTCCTCCGGAGTCAGGCTTCTGGCACAAGGGATCTCTCCATAGAAGTAGTCTGCATGCGTGGTTCCGTACAGCGGAATGGAACGTCCCGCCTGCGCCCATGCGGTTGCCTCCGGCGAGTGTGTGTGCACAATACCGCCGATCTCCGGATATCTCAGATAAAGCTCCAGATGTGTCGGAGTGTCGGAGGACGGTTTATATTCGCCCTCGATCTTATTGCCGTTCAGATCCATCACAACCATATCCTCCGGTCTCAGCTTATCATAATCAACACCGCTCGGCTTGATGACAAAATAATTGGTCTCACGGTCAATGCCGCTGACATTGCCCCATGTATATGTAATAAGTCCTCTCTTCGGAAGCTCCATGTTTGCTTCGTATACCTGCTGTTTTAATTCCTCTAACATCGCAATTGCTCCTTTCTGCTTCACTTTCATGTTTATACATGCACTTTTTATATATACATACACTGCCTTTATACACTCTATATGCTCTCTACGGCAGCCCGTTCGATCGCAAGTCCCTTGTTATAACGTATCAGGAAGTCGTCAAAGCCCTTAACGTCTGCCGGATCCGGCTCCAGTGTCGTTCCTGTCTGACCGGCAAATACCTGATGATCCAGATAATCTGCCAGCGCCTCGTCTGCTCCGTCTACCATGTACTGAGCAAGCACGGCAATGCCCCAGGCACCGCCCTCGCTTGCCGTATCCATCACGGAAACCGGCGTATTCATCGCTGCTGCCATGATCTTCTGACCGGCCCCCGGCACGGTAAAGAAGCCACCATGCCCGTAAATCTTATCAACCGGCACATTCTCCTCCTTGAGCAGAATGTCAAGACCGTTCTTCAATGCACCAAGCGCCGTGAACAGATGCGCGCGCATAAAGTTCGCCAGGCTGAGCTTATCATCTGCATGACGGACAAACAACGGACGTCCCTCATCAAAGCCGGTAATGCTCTCGCCGGAGAAGTAGTTATAAGAAAGAAGTCCGCCGCAGTCCGGCTCGCCCTCTAATGCAACCTTAAACAGCAGATCATATAATTTCCCTTTGTCAACCACCGGCATACCCATTTTCGCTGCAAATTCTCCGAACAGGTTGACCCACGCATTGATATCTGAGGTACAGTTGTTGCAGTGCACCATTGCCACCAGATCGCCTGCCGGTGTTGTCACAAGATCGATCTCCGTATGAAGCTTCTGAAGCTCCTTCTCCATAACGATCATTGCAAAGACTGAGGTTCCCGCAGAAACATTTCCTGTGCGTATCTTCACACTGTTGGTTGCGACCATACCGGTACCTGCATCGCCCTCCGGCGGACAAAGCGGAATGCCCGCTTCCAGTGTACCGGTCGGATCGAGCAGCTTTGCGCCTGCCGCGGTAAGCACGCCTGCTTCCTCTCCCGCAGTCAGTGACTTTGGCAGGATCTCACGCAATGTCCACGGGAAATGATATCCCTCGATGAGCTTATCAAACTTCGCAAGCTTCTCCTCGTCATAATCCTTCGTCGCACAATCGATTGGGAACATACCGGACGCATCACCGACGCCAAGTACCTTCTGTCCGGTGAGCTGCCAGTGGATATAACCGGCAAGCGTTGTGAAAAACGTAATGTCCTTCACATGCTCCTCGTTCTTTAAGATTGCCTGATACAGATGTGAAATGCTGTAGCGCTCCGGCACATTGACCTGAAACTCCTCGGTAAGCTTCGCCGCAGCCTCCTCCGTCATGGTATTACGCCATGTCCGGAATGGAACCAACAGCTCATCTTCCTTATTAAATGCCATATAGCCGTGCATCATTGCGCTGATGCCGATGCCCGCCAGCTTCGTAAGCGGTAAATCATACTGTGCACGTACCTTGTCTGCCAGATCCTTATAGCACGCCTGCAGACCGGTATGTATCATCTCCAGACTGTAGGTCCAGATACCGTCCACAAGCTGATTCTCCCAATGATAGGAACCAACTGCCAGCGCCTCACAGTTCTCGTCGATCAGCACCGCCTTAATACGGGTGGATCCAAACTCAATACCAAGTGCTGCTTTTCCGTTTAAGATACTTTCCTTTGCATTCATCTTACTCACCATGCCTTTCCCAAAATATACAGTTACACCGATATCCCCTGATACGATCTCCTTCGGAATAACATAAACAAGGCGGTCATCCCTCCCGGACACACTGCCTTGTTCCTCCGTTTGTTCTATATTCTCATGATACAACTTGTACACTCGTATTTACAAGTTGTTTTTTCTTAAAATCGTAGAATTGCCAATAACAAGCTCCGGCTCCACCAGAATCTTATCGTCACCCGGCTCCTCACCGCCGATCAGCCGCAGCAAAAGCTCTGCTGCCATCGCGCCAAGACGTTCCTGCGGATGCGCGATCGTTGTCAGCCGCAGCTCCCCCGAATGCGCCATCGGCGAATTGTCGTAGCCACACACCGAGACATCCTCCGGCACCTGCACTCCTGCGTGCTGCAGCGCACGGATCACCTCAAATGCGATCTGGTCATTATAGCATACAACCCCATCCATCAGCACTCCGTCAGCCACCATCTGTCCGAGCTTCTCATACGGGTGCAGTGCACGGTCCTCCGTGTAAAACCAGACAACCTTGTCCGGATCGTATACGATCCCCGCCTTGGCGAGCGCCCTGGCGTAACCCTTGTGGCGGTTCTGCCCCTGCATGTCATCTGCCTTGAACACACCGGCGATCTGCCGGTGTCCCTGCTCAATCAGGTGCTTCGTAAGCAGAAATCCACCCGCACAGTCGTCCATCAGCACCTGCGGACTATCCTTCATCTGCTCATAACATCCCTGAATAAACACATACGGAATCTGAAACTGCTTAAGCTGCTCAAACAGCCCGGTATGTCTGCAGTATATCTGACTCTTGCTCGGCTCAATAATAATGCCGTCGATGTCCTTCTGCAAAAGCTCCTGCAGACAACGTATCTCCTGCGTCCGCGAATTTCTCGTATTCTTAAGGATAATACTGTAACCCTCTCTCGTCAGCACATCGTCGATCCCGCGGATCACCTCCGGGAAAATATAATCAGATAAATACGTCGTCACTACAGCAATGTTCCCCGATTCATGCCGGTGGCGCACAAGCTCCGTACAGAAGGTTCCTCTTCCGTGCTCCGCATAAACGTAGCCCTCGTTCTCCAGGATCGCGATCGCTTTGCGCACGGTCTGCCGGCTCACATGATACTGAGCAGCAAGAACATTTTCCGAAGGAAGCTTGTCCCCGGGCTGGATCTGCCCGGACAATACCTTCCCCTTCAGCTCCTCAACGATCTGTACATATTTCAGTTGTTTTCCGGTCTGGTTTTCCATATGTCAGGCGTGCCTCCGATCATATTTCCACGATAAATACAATTGTTTCATTGGAACTTTCGCAGGAAATCTTACCTCCGTGCAGCTCCACGATCTGCTTGGCGATTGCAAGACCAAGCCCTGTTCCGCCGGTTTGGGAATCTCTGGAGCTGTCCAGCCGGAAGAACTGTTCAAACAGATAGCTCAGCTTCTCGGCAGGGATCGTCTGTCCATGATTCTGAACAATCAACCGCATGCCCTCCTCGCCATTCTTCTCCAGATAAACATGGATCATGCTGTCCGGATAACCATAATTGATCGCATTCTTAAGCAGGTTGTCGAAAACTCTCTGCATCTTCTCGATGTCGCAGTACACCATGATCTCCGGCTCTGTCTCCAGCTGATAATCCATCCCCTTCTCCGCCAGAAGAGGCTTAAATTCATACATAAACTGTTCCACCATCATCGACATATTGACCATGCTACAATTCAGGCTCATATGTGCAAAATTCATACGGGTCAGCTCGAAGAATTCATTGACAAGATCCTCCAGACGTCCCGCTTTATTCCAGGCAATATCAAGATACTTCTGACGAAGCTCCTGTGAAATCTCCGGTTCATCCTTTAACAATGTCAGATAACCGATCACGGAAGTCAACGGCGTTTTCAGATCATGTGCCATGTAAATGATCATGTCATTCTTGCGCTGCTCGGCATCCTTCGCCTCCTGCTGGCTGTCACGGATCCCTATCATGATCTCATTCAGCTTGCGCTCCACCTCCTGCAGGGAAACCGGAAGCTTTACGCTGTTAATCCGGTTGGAATACAGGTCATCTACAGCCGTAGTGACAAGCTCCAGCATACGTGCCATCTGATAGAAATGAACACAGGTGATCGCCACGCAGCCGATCAGCATCACTCCAAGAAAGACAGCGACCACATTGATATGAAGCCAATGAACAAGAGGGTAAAGTTCGTCCCACGAATACCAGATCTGGCTGTTGCACCACCAATAGGCGATTCCAAGAAGTGCCAGCACTGCCACAATATAGACCAGCATGTGTACCAGATATCCTTTTACAAGCTGCTTTGCAACCTTTTGACGAACGTCACCCTCCATAAATTCTTACATTCCTTTCCCTGTTTCGGATCCTTACCGATCCATCTTATATCCAACGCCCCAGACTGTTTTGATAAACTTCGGTGCGCGTGCATTCTCATGAAGCTTCTCGCGGATCCTTGCGATATGCGCCATGACGGTATTATTGCTGTTGAGATATTTCTCTCCCCAGACCGCCTCAAATAACTCCTCTGCCGAAACCACTTTCCCCAGATGGCGGCAAAGATAAACGAGAATGTCATACTCGATCGGCGGCAGGTCGATCTTCTCGCCGTACAGATAGCAGGTGTGCATGTTCGGCACCAGCTCCAGCCCGCGGATGTTGTAGGACTCCTCCTCTTCCTGTCCGCTCATGGACGGATTATAGGTTTGGGAACGTCTGAGCTGTCCCTTCACTCTCGCAACAACCTCCATCGGATTGAACGGCTTCGTAATATAATCGTCCGCCCCCACGGTCAGTCCCGTGATCTTGTCCACGTCCTCGACCTTCGCCGTCAGCATGATGATCGGAAAATACCAGTTCTCCCGGATCTTGCGGCAAAGCTGAAAGCCGTCGATATCCGGCAGCATTACATCAAGGATCGCCAGTGAGATCTCATTGTCCCGGATGCAGTCGAGCACCCCCTCTGCCCGGTAAAACTTAAACACCTGATAACCCTCATTCGTCAGATACACCTCCAGGAGATCCGCAATCTCCTTCTCATCGTCAAGCACAATAATATTCTGCATATTAATCTTTCATTCCTTTCTCAGAGCCTCGGCTTAAAACCGCCGGCACAAAACAACCGTGCAGATCATCCGTTCTACCGGATTGCGCGCACTTCCCCCCCCTTGAACATGTCGTTTGTTTCCCTAATTATACCGTGTATTTTCTGAAACCGCCATAACAAAAATCATAAGATTTCATTACTTTTACGTTACAGAAATAATACACGGCTCAATTTTTATAATTACAGATTTTCATTGCGGAGTGCCTCAATGGTATTCTCTTTGCCGACCTTACGCATTGCATAAAGCATTGTGATAAATACAATTGCAAACACACTGAAAGCGGAGATCAGCATTCCCTGCCACGGAAACATAAAGCTTACATCAATGCCATCCACCATTGACTTGTACATCAGAAAACTAAGTGCCAGAGACACCGGAAGCCCGAATATAAGTCCCTTTATACCATACAGAATGCATTCGTAATTCATCATGCGGCGGAAGCCCTTTCCGGTCATGCCCACGGATTTTAGCATCGCAAATTCCTGACGGCGCAGCATAACATTCGTCGATATCGTGTTAAATACATTGGCGATCGCGATCAGAGAGATCAGCACAATAAACCCATAGGAAAAGATATCGAGAATAAGGATCAGCGCCTGATCGGAATCACGGCTTGCCGCAGCATCAACGATCGTACCTGCATCCACGCCGGACAGCTCCTCCTCAAAATATCCCGCAAGATCTGTGCTTGCTTTCTCATGCTGCTTTGCCATAAGAATATATCTTGTATATCCATCCTCCGAGTCAACTACTCCGCGCAGGATCCCATCCTTCACCAGACTGTACGGAAGAACCACGTTGACTGCCTCATCCCACTTGGAAATACTTACACCTGCCGGCGCATTTGCCGTCATTCTTTTACCGATGTGAATCGGATGTGTGATCGTCGCCTTGTCCACCGGGATCATTTTGCTCTCTTCGCTGTCATCGCTGTTATAAATATATTTGTCTCCATCCTGCCAGCTGAAATAATATCCCTTTACTGCCTTTGCCATGGCAAGTGTCGCATCAACATTATCCTTCTTCAGGATCTCCATGGAATAGATTTTCTTTTCGTCTTGCAGAGCAAAACAATCCCACACCAGCGCGTTCATCGGATTGGTAGTCATGTACTCATCCGCATCCATATTTTTCTCCTGCAGATATTCACGGAATACATCATCCTGCAAAAAGCTCAGATTGACCGGAATTCTCACTGTCCCCTTCTTTTCATTGATGCGCCCCGGATCATTCTTCTTTACATAAGAAAGATATTCGTCGGACAGACATTCCTGCGAAATCTCCATCTGCTGATTATAATTTTCCTTCAGGTATCTGACACTGTCGACCGAACCGATCGCCTCCATGCCGGCTGCAATCTCAGATGGTGACCTTCCGTTCGCTGCCTTATCCGATACGGAGCAGCCGATGTCATAGCTTTCCTGCTGACTGTCCGCAATGGAGGACGATTTCTTTAGATAACCACTGAAGCTGGTCGCACTCACGAAAAGCACAATACTGATGAAAAGCGAAAATACCGTGGTACGATATTTCTTACGGTTTCTTTTGAAATTCTTGCTGGCAAGCATTCCCGAAAAGCCAAACAGCTTATATGTCAGCCCGGAGGTTTTAACCTTGCCCGCACGGATCTTAATGTCATCACTCTGGCGGATCGCCTGAATCGCAGGAATGCGCACCGCTTTTGCAGCCGGGATCATCGCTGAGATCAGCACGGTAATAAAGCTGACAATAACCGCAATCGCAATCGCCTGCCATGTCACAACAAGATGGATCCGGAGCGGCGTGTCTCCCGACCAGAGCTTAAGTAGCAATCCTGAAATTCCATGAAGCGTAATTCCGATCCCTCCAAGTCCCGCCGCGATTCCCAGAGGAATGCCAACCATACAAAGTACACATGCTTCAAAGACCACACTGTGCCTTATCTGCTTTTTCGTGGCACCAATGGATTTCAAAAGTCCCATCTGCTTGGTACGCTCACTGAGCGAAATTGAAAATGCGCTGTAGATCAGCGAAATCGCACCGACCATAATGATTGCCATCAAAATCGCACCCATCGAATAAAGAATGGCATTAAAACTGTTATTTGTGCTTTTTCCCTCAAAGCAGAGCAGATCTTCATGCGTTTTATACACACCGGTCGCAGCATATTTTGTCATAATATCATAACTCTGTTCCGGCGTGTTGAAGGTCAGAAACAGATCATAGTTAACCGCCTTTTGGTCGTCCTTTCTTGTAAATGCCGTATACCCCGCCGATGAATAATCCTCGGACACCGGGCGGTCGCAGATGCCAACCACCGTGTACGTTTTTAAGGACTTTTCTTTTACGTTTTCCCCCGGGCGGTACGGATCGTTTGACGTCAGTACCTCTGACTTTTCTCCCGAAAGCGCCTTGCTGTATCTTGTTCCAACCGAAAGCTTTAATGTATCGCCAATCTTATATGTCACGCCGCCATTGTATTCCAGATGCTTGGAGATCACGATCTCCGAAGAATCCTTCGGCATTCTTCCCTCTAACAGCGTGATCGGGCTGTATTTGGTAAAATCCTTATCAACCGCCTCGATCATCAGATACGGTTTGTCATCATTGGTACAGTCCTTTAATTCTGCATAGCCCAGATTATCCATCTGCGTCCAGCCTTTGACCCGCTTATCTGCCGTAATATTCTGAATACTCTGCAGATCAGTCGCCATCATTCTGCCTTCCCATGCACCCTCTCTGACAACTTCCATATTCAGAAGATATTGCTGAAAGCTTGCGATCGATGATGTCACTGCGGTAAACATTGCCACGGAAAGTGCAATACCGACAACTGTTACGAGTGTACGGATCTTGTTTTTGCGGAGTGTGCGAAATGTAAACTGATTGAATATATTCATGACCGGATCACCTCATCTCTTGTGATCCTGCCGTCCTCGATCGCAATGATACGATCTGCCTGCAGGGCAATGCTTTCGTCATGCGTGATCATGATCAGCGTCTGGTCGTACGCCTTGTTGGACTCCTTCAAAAGTCCCATGATCTCATGGCTGTTGCGGCTGTCCAGATTACCGGTCGGTTCGTCGGCAAGCACAACTGCCGGTGCATTCATCAATGCTCTTCCAATGGAAACTCTCTGCTGCTGACCACCGGAAAGCTGGTTTGGAAGATGCTTTTCTCTTCCCTCGAGGTGCAGCGTGTGAATCATGTCCTGCAGACGTTTCTCATTGACCTTGCGCCCATCCATCAGGATCGGCAGCGTAATATTTTCACGTACATTTAATACCGGGATCAGATTATAGAACTGATAGATCAGCCCCACCTGACGACGCCGGAACACCGCCAGCTCCTCCTCATTCTGTGCAAATACGTCCTGACCGCCCATATATACTTTTCCTGATGTTGGTACATCGACCGCACCGAGAATGTGCAACAGGGTTGATTTACCGGAGCCGGACGGTCCGATGATCGCCACAAATTCCCCCTTCTCTACCGAAAAAGATACATCGTCCAATGCGTGAACCGCATTCTCTCCCTCTCCGTATGTCTTTTTCAGATGTTCTACCTTTAATATCTCCATCGTTTCTCATTCCTTTCTGTTCTGCTTTCATCGCAGCGGATGTCACAAATTGCTCCATTGCTATCTGCTTTTGCCCTTTGCATCTTACATCATAAGATGATAACGGAATGAGATGACAGGGCGGTGACTTTATTGTGACAGTTTCGTCACTTTCGTTCTTATACCACTGTTTTATAGAAACGGATCGTAAATACCGCGCCCCGGTCCGGTGCATTCTTCACCTGTATCGTGCCATTCTGCTGCACGATGATCTTCTGTGCCAGTGACAGGCCGATTCCCACGCTCTCTGTGCTGTTCTGCTTGCCACGGTAAAAGCGTTCAAACAGGTGTGGCAGATCCTCCGGCGCAATCCCCTTGCCCTCGTCCCGGATCACAAGCTCCGTATACAGCGGATTCTCCGTTCCTGTCACATGGATCGCCCCGCCCGGCTCGGAATATTCCATACAGTTTTTCAAAATATTACCGACCGCTTCCACGCTCCAGGACATATCGCCCGTAAAGGACACCCCCGGCTCCACCTGACAATCCCAGCGGATATCCCGCAGATCCATGGACACCGCAACAAGCTGATATGCCTGCTCCGTAAGCTCTGCGACCGAAACCGTCTCCTCCTTCATGCCGGATGTTCCGGCGTCCAGCCGCGACATTTTCAGAAGTGCATACACCAGCCAGTCGATCCTGCCAAGCAATGTCACAATATCACGCGCAATCTCACGGCGGCGCTCAGTGCTGACTTCATCCTCCTGCAGAAAGCTTGCCAGAAGCTGCAGCGAGGTCAGCGGCGTCTTGAGCTGATGCGAAATATCTGCCAGCGCATCTGCCAGAAAGATCTTGTCCTGCTGAAGATTGCCCGCCTGCTCCCGCATTCGGAGCACCAGCTTGCTTAGCTGCGTGTGAAGCACTGCAAGCTCGCCCTCCTGACAATCCTGCAGCAGCGTTTCTCCGTCGTCATGCAGAATACTGTCCATCTTTTCGGACATCTGTGCGATCCGCCGGTAACGTTTCGCCGTAAAACACAAATGCAGAACCAGCGCTGCTGCGCCTGCCGGAAGGACAATCCCTGCGCCCTTACCGCCAAGCTGCCGGAATGCCAGCACTGCTCCTGCCAGATACACAATTATATAGTAAAGAATCTCCCTCTTGATCTCGGGATTTCGAAATAGCTTCATATATTATCCCCACTTCTGTACTGCTGCCAAACGACCGTGTCCGGTTCTGTCCTGCCATAATATTTTGTCGCAATTTATTCCATAATATCAGTGTTCCGGTTCTATGCCAACGCATTAATTTATGCGTCTGCCCGGTATCCCATGCCCCGGATCGTGCGGATCAGCACAGGCTCCTGCGGATCATCTTCGATCTTCTGGCGGAGCCGCTTGATATAAACCGTCAGTGTATTGTCGTTGACATACTCCCCGGCGGCATCCCAGATCTCCTCCAACAGTTTATTCCGTGTCAGAACGATTCCCTTATTATTGATAAACACAAGCAAAAGCCGGTATTCCAGTGCCGAAAGAATGATCTCCTGTCCGTTTTTCGTCACAGTGCCGCCCAGCGTGTCCACCCGGACATCGCCCAGTTCCAGCACCGACTGTGTCCTGCCGCACCGCCGCAGCACCCCTTTCATGCGCGAGATCAGTTCCCTCGGACGAAACGGCTTACTGATATAATCATCTGCCCCCATATCAAGCCCCGTCACAGTGCTGTACTCATCACCGGATGCCGTCAGAAAGATCACCGGAATCTCTGTGTTTGCCTTGATCGCGGCACACACCGCAAATCCATTGCCATCCTCAAGAGACACATCCAAAAGTACCAGATCTATCTCCTGACCATGCTCCTCGATCTGCTCCATGGCAGCCTTCTGACCGGAGACCGCCTGCACGCTAAAGCCCTCCTCCTTCAGAAAAAGGCTTAAGTTTTTCACAATCTCCCGGTCATCCTCTACCAACAATATCTTCGTCATGATGCGTTTCCATTCTCCATCTCTATATAATCATTGCCATGCGGCGTCCCATGATATAATGCAATCCCGTACACCGCCACACATGCCACCACGATCAGCAGGATCATGCTGACAACCACTTTCTTACCGTTTCCCTTTTTCTCGCTGCTTCTTACGTTACCTCTTCTCTTCATAATGATCGCACCTTTCTAAGCGGCAGGGCGCTTTGATCCGTTCCGGCAAGCGCCCGCCATCCGTCTTTTGTTTCCCATTATCAAGATAACAGATAAGCTTTAAGAAATCCGCTCGTTTTTCTTAAGAAAACTTTATGTTTTTCTGACATTCGGATTACGCCATTTCATTATAATGTGCATAGATTCCATTTAACGCCAGCAACTCGTCATGAGTACCACGCTCGGCAATACCGGTATCGGCCACCACTAAGATCTCGTCTGCATTCCTTATGGTTGACAGGCGATGAGCAATAGTGATGGTCGTTCTGTTTTTCGCAAGCTCTTCCAGACTGTGCTGTATCCAGCGCTCACTTTCATTATCCAGTGCACTTGTTGCCTCATCTAAGATCAGGATCGGCGGATTCTTCAGAAAAACACGTGCAATCGAAATACGCTGCTTCTGTCCACCCGAAAGACGGGTTCCACGCTCTCCCACATAACTGTCATATCCATCCGGCAGGGACATAATGAAGTCATGAATATTGGCTTTCTTTGCCGCGTCAATGATCTCCTCCATCGAAGCCCCCGGCTTGCCATACGCAATATTCTCCCGAATCGTGCCGCAGAACAGATACACTTCCTGCTGCACCAGACCGATCTGATTTCGAAGGCTCTCCAGCGTCAGGCTGCGCACATCCTTCCCATCAATTCGGATCGTGCCGCCGGTCACATCATAAAACCGCGGAAGCAGGGAACAGATCGTCGTCTTACCGCTTCCGGACGGTCCGACCAGCGCAATCGATCTGCCAGCCTTAATACGGAAGGACACATCTGCCAGCACCAGCGTGTCATCATCGCTGTAATGAAAGGAAACATTGTCGTATTCCACCTCGCCCTTCACGTCCGTCAGCTCTGTGGCATCCGGTGCATCCACAATGTCCGGCTCCGTCTCCACGACCGCCAGAAAACGGCGGAAGCCGGAAAGTCCCTTTTGCATCATTTCCGTCAGCTCCACAAGAATCTGGATCGGACTGATAAAGATTCCGATATAGAGCGCATACATGGCAAGATCTGCCACCTCCATCTGACCCTTCGCGATCAGCCAGCCGCCAAATACAAGCGTCACCAGATACATCAGCCCCTGAAAGAACAGGTTGCCGCTCATAAACGTCCCCATGCAGCGATAATTGGCGTTCTTGGATTTCAAAAAATTTTCATTGCTGTGGCAAAATTTCTCACGCTCAATTTCTTCATTGGCAAAGGACTGCACAACACGGATTCCCGCCAATGTGTCCTGCAAGCTCGAGTTGATATCACCGATCTTTTGCCGGTTATCCATAAAGGTTGCCTGCATCCGTTTGTTCTGTCCATACGAAAACAGGATCATGAAAAATACGAGTACCAAAAGTGGGACAGCAAGCCGTCCATTGATCAGAAACAGAAACACAAAAGAGCCTATGATCTTAATCAGTGAAATAAAAAGATTCTCCGGTCCATGGTGTGCCATCTCGGAAATATCAAACAGATCGGACACCAGCTTACTCATCATCTGTCCGGAATTGTTCTGGTCATAATAAGCAAAGGAAAGCTTCTCATAATGATCAAAAAGCTGCTGCCGCATATCGCGCTCCATATTGGCACCCATCATATGACCCTGATAACTAACGTAATATTTGCAAAGCATCTGTACAATGTACATGGCAAGCATCGCCAGCCCGATCGGCACAAGTGCCTTTAATATCGCAGCGGACTCCCCCGCAAAAATCGTCTTTGTCATTGTCCGAAGAATCTGCGGATATGCCAGATCGATCAGGCTGATCATTGCCGCACAGATCAGATCCAGGAAAAACACTGCTTTGTATGGAGAATAATATGGAATAAACTTTTTTAATGTATGCACTTTCCTTACCTCTTTTTCTCATTTCATTTTGTCGTTCTGTTTGGTCATTCTGTCACTGCTTTTTGGGCGTTGTCTTTTGAGCGGACACTTTCTCGATCTCGATATTGCGGACATCATTGGCTCTGATATCTGCGATCATCGTCCACCACTCCGTCTTGCCATCCGGCTGATACAGACTGCAGATCTTCTCTCCCTTTTTGAGTTCAATCTTTTTTCCATACAGCGCGCCGGTATAATCTCTGACAGCACCCTTCGGATCCACATAAACGCCGTCCTCCGGCATGTTGCCGTCCTCGCGGCTGCTCAGCACAAAGTGTGTGCCCTTCCGCTCGGCGATAAACTTTCGATACACGCGGTCATAGATAAATGCGGCATCGCCGCCCTTTTTCAAACGGCAGATCACTGCAACATCGGCTCCCACATCCTCGCAGTACAGGATTGCCTTTACATTCGCATCCTGCTCCCGCAGATCGTACTTCTTTCCATAAATATAGAATGAAGTTCCATCACTGCCGACACCCTTAGCGAAAGTGTCTGCCGGTGCCCGTTCCACGGAAACAGAATTGTTATACCACTTTTTATCAATCTGTACAACCTCTGTCTGCGGATAATAGATTACATTCTTATATTTGCCACCCTTTAACCGGTAGTGAATGAAATTATCCTTCGTATCCTGCCATGATGTGTAGTCTGAATCCCCCTCCGCCGGCTTCTTACGTTTAGTCAGCTTAAGCTCATCAAACCACTCGGTCACCTGCTTTAACTGTGATGCATCCAGTGTCCGCGTTCCCAGTGCACGATAACCTCTCATATTATATGTGACCAATATTTGGGACACATCCTTGCCGATCTTTTTGTCATTTCTGGCAGTCCCGGCAAGGTTCGGAGCTGCCGTAGCCTTACCGGCATTCCGGTCTCCCTTTTTCGCCTTCGTCTCCACGCGGCGTGTCTTTTCCAGAACGTCATAGCTCTCCCCGGTCTTCGGATCAATGTCCGACATCTCACCAAGACGGTATGACATCGGGCAATGTCCCTCCGAAAAGCTGCGGCGTCCCGACAGACCGGCATCCAGCTTACAGCCTGCATCGACGATACATCTCGCACCCGTCTCGGTCAGATACGCCTTTCCTTTCCGGTAATACCAGCAGATCTTCTTCGGACCGTAGGTTGCCTCCATCTGTGCCTCCGAAGAATTCATATATTTCACGATCTTACGGCACAGCTTCTTATTCACAGACCGCACACCGATCGAGATTACCTTTCCGTTCTTCATATGCGACACCTGAATATCCTCCAGACGCCCCTCCGCTTTCGCCTGTACATAATAGGACGATGACTCTGTATCCCAGATCGCTATGTCCATTTTTCGGTACACATCATCGCCCAGCCTTGTCGCCGCGACATGCTTGAGCATATATAATCTCACACCGAACCGCTTTGCCATGATATCCGCAAACCAGCCCATGTCCTGCAGTCCGAACGACTCTGCCGCCTCATCATACACATAGAGCGTCGTCAGATTCGGATCCTCCGGCACCTGTTCCGCCAGATCATCTACTGTCTCATCCTGCGGCACTTCGGTCGGCGTAGTCTCCGTTTCCGCCGGCAGCTCCGTCTGCAATGCCACCTGCTCCCCTCCCTGTGAGGAGCCTTCATCACGCTCCAGCCGGATTCCCTTCGTGCAAAACACAATAGCTGCCACAAGGATCATCCCAACTACAATTGCAACCCATCGAAATTTCTTCATACGTGCCCCCATTCTGCCGCCCCTGACGCGGCATTCATGCTCCGTTATTGATAACCCAATCATAACATGTGGCACGGGTATCGTCAAAGGAGTGTCAAAAGTCCCAGCGAGCACTTTCTTAATATATGTAGAAACGCCCCGGAGTGTTTACCCCTGGAGCATTCACGATACGTCCAAGAACAAAAGGGCAAAACCAGCGTTTTGCCCTTGCTTCCACCACGTTACGAGCATTTTCCTATACCGGAACAAAGTGGGCTTGCCCACTTTGCGCGTCACCGCACAATTGCTTATGCAAGCTGCCCCTATGACATGCGGTTCACGGTCTTATACTTATAGAGCATTTCCGCGTGATTCTGCTCCTCGACCTGAATGTCTGCCAGAAGCTTGCGCACCCCCGGCTCGCCAAACACAAAGACATCCGTGTTGTACTCCGATGACACCAGCTTCTCCGTGCCGATGCAGTCGGTCGCCAGAAAGCTGTCATTCATCTTATCCTCCGAATTATCATCGGACATATACGTTGCCTTCGGCGTGTAATCCTTGCCATTGCTGTCATTGCAGTCGCATTCCGGCACGGTTCCGTCTAGCACCTGCCCCAGCGATTCGTAATGCTTCTGCTCCTCCTTCTGAATCGTCTCAAATAGATTCTTCAGTTCCGGATCCTTCGCCTGCTGACTGTATTTCTCATACTTCTTCGCGCAGATTTTCTCCTGTGACTGCAGATCCTTCAATGCCGCCGTTTCTTTTTCTGTTAATACCATAACTACCTCTTTTCTGAGCAACTTGTTGCGAAGAGGCGAAGAAAAATTCACGCAGGTGATTTTTCTTCTGCCATCAGAGCTATTTGCTTGTACTCCAAAGCAAATAGTTGTGTAAAAAGATTGCATCAGCAATATTTTTACACACTTGCCTCCTTTTCTGAACAACTTGTTGCCTCATTTTTCTTAATCTTCCTTATAACAATGATAGTGTGTCCAAAATAAAACGAATTATGCGCGGCATTTCAATTTGACTTTATCCGGCGATTATCTTAAACTACTTGTGGATAAAGACATGCTGCAGGATTTAAAACGATAGCAATATTTCCATACCATTGCTGTCCGGCAGCTTATTTCAATATATTATTGATGGAGGACTGATATGCGATTACGAAATATTCCCGGCTCTCAGGAGCGCATTTTAGAAGACAAATACACGATCCAGACCGACGGTGCCGATGGTGCTGATTACAGAGGAAAATGGGCTGCCGAATATTTCCACAATGATCATCCGGTTCACATCGAAGTCGGCATGGGTAAGGGCAAATTCATTCTGGAAATGGCACGTCAGAATCCGGAAATCAATTATATCGGCATCGAGAAATATTCCAGCGTTCTGGTGCGTGCGCTGGACCACCGCGAGGAGCTCGAGAGTGACAATCTTCTTTTCCTGCGCATGGACGCCGAAGATATTGACGAATATTTTGCGCCGGGCGAGGTTCAGAAAATCTACCTCAACTTCTCCGATCCATGGCCAAAGGACCGCCATTCCAAGCGCCGTCTGACCTCCCGCCAGTTTCTGGAGCGGTACGACCGTTTCCTGGCACCGGATGGCATGATCCAGTTCAAGACAGATAACCGTCCGCTGTTCGATTTCTCTCTGGAGGAGATCAAGGAAACCGGATGGATCCTCGATGAATGCAGCTTTGATCTGCATGCCAACGGTCCGGCACTGAATAACGTTATGACCGAATACGAAGAGAAATTCTTCCAAAAGGGCAACCCGATCTGCCGTCTGGTCTGTCACAGAGAAGCCGGCAAGACAAACTATTCTGCCGAATAAGACCATATAATTTCTTTTGGAACGCAGCAATTTTATAAAATCAGACAATAAACTTTTCAATGATAAAGGAGGTAATTCATTATGGCACAAGCATGTATTTTTTTGGCAACCGGTTATGAAGAGGTGGAAATGCTGACGGTAGTAGATATGCTCCGCCGCGCCAAAATTTCCATTGATATGGTATCCATCACAGATCAGAAAGAGGTTACCAGTTCCCACAACGTCACGATCACCGCAGACAAGACTCTTTCCGAGGTCAACTTTGAGGAAGCAGAAATGCTGATCCTTCCGGGTGGTATTCCGGGCACTCCAAATCTTCGCGCCTGCACCGCTCTCTGCGAAAAGCTCAAGGAATTTGCCGCAAACGGCAAGAAGGTTGCTGCTGTCTGCGCCGCTCCGACCGTTCTTGGCGAGCTTGGAATCCTGGAGGGCAAGAAAGCAACCTGCTATCCTTCGTTTGCAGACAAGCTTGCGACCGGCGATTATGTGAAGCAGCCGGTTGTCACAGACAACAACGTGATCACCAGCCGCGGCATGGGTACCTGCATTGAATTTGCGGGAGCCATCATCGCAGCACTGAAAGATAAAGCGACTGCTGATGCCGTGAAGGAAGCGATTATTTATAACGACGTTTATTAAAATCTTTTTTATACTAAAATGCCCGCTATTCAGCGGGCAAAATTTAAACCTTAGTTCATTTCGTGCATCAACGGCTTACAATACTCTTTTATGATTTTTTATTTTTGTTCCGGAAAATGCCTGTTTTCCGATGTATTTCTTCCTTATCTTTTTTCCTTTGTAAATAACCTTTTTAAGCTTCTTGCATTTCCAAAACGCCCTCTTGCCGATCCGGGTCACATTTTTCCCGATGGTAACCCGGGTAAGCTTCGTATCCCCGGCACATGCCTTCGCGTCGATCGACGTCACCTTATATCTCTTCTGACAGAACACAACGCTTGCCGGTATGGTCACCTGCTTTCTGCTTTTCGTCGGTCTGCAGAAGGAAACCTGTTTCGTTCCGGTCACGCAGTACACGGCATTCTTGTAAATGAACTTCTCTCCCAGGTTTGGATCTTCTTCCTCATCCTCTGCATCGACAGAAGGACTGGCTGATGGCGTCGCCGTTCTCTGTGGCTTTGAATATCCGAGGAGCCACGCCAGAAACTCCTCCTCTTCCTTCGGACTCATCGTTCTTGCCGGTGCGGCAGTACTTGTTGTTCCCGGGTATGGCTGCTCGGTGTTTCCCAGCGTGCTGCTTGCTCCCGGGTATGGCTGATCACTGCTTCCCGGCGTGCTGCTTGCTCCCGGGTATGGCTGCCCGGTACTTCCCGGCGTGCTGCTTGCTCCCGGACGCGGTGATTCTGTGACGCCCGGTATATCGCTGCCTGCTCTGCGGATCGTATAATTTACAACTTTAACGCCCCGGTAAACTCCGGTTCCGATAATCAGGACGGTCGCCGTTCCCTCCGTATATTCTCCGGCAATCGGATATGTCACCAGATAATCCTCTCCCTCGGACAGAAGCTTTCCTGCCATACGGACCGTAATCTTCTCCGGGCGGACAATCCCACCGGTATACTCATATATTTCACGATCGAGCGTCACCTCGGCATCCTCAATCGAGCTCAGGCTGCCCTTCGTCCAGTTTGCCCAGACAACACCGTTTCCGTCATGATCCGAAAGCGCCGTATCATCCCATGTGCTGTTTCCCGCCGGATAATACGCTTCCATGCCCTTTGCACATCCATAAAATACCCGGTCATAATATGTACCACTGATCTGCGAGCCAAACTCCGGTGCATCCCCATAGAAATAAATCTTTCGCAGATTGTAATCTCCATAAAAAGCCGCCGCCTGAAGCTGTGTCACCGTCGATGGTATCCGGATCACTGACAGATCAAAATTATCCCGGAAACAAAACGCTCCGATCACCTCTAGTCCGTCCTGCAGCTCCACCCGATTCAAATGTGCACAGCCGCCAAAACAGCCCTCTCCCAATTCCCGGACAGATCCCGGAATCGTGATCGACTTCAACGTATCACAATTATAAAACGCATAGCTTTGGATCTTCTCCACCGTCGACGGCACGATAACGCTTTCATCCGTTCTTCCTGCCGCCGCAACCAGTGTCTTTCCATCCGCCGTATAGATCACATGATTCGTTTCCTTAAGATAAGGATTCGTCGGATCAATTGAAAACGTCTCCAGCGCATCACACTGCGTAAACACGCCGTTTCCAAGTGCCTCAACCGATGCCGGGATCGTAATCTCCCGCAGCTTGCTGCAGGCACTAAACGCATAATCTCCAATCTTCTCCAGCGTATCCGGCAGCACCACCTTTGTAAAATTCTTTCCCGCCAGTGCCGACTTCGCCAACGCCGTCACCGGATATCCTCCAAGCCGGGACGGAATCTCAATCTCTCCCTCGGACGTTTTCCCGTCATACTGATAGACAACCGCTTTTTTCTCATATGTCGTGTAGTAACTAAAAAGAGAAGTTCTTTTCTTCACATCATACGGCCGGAAACCATTCTCATCCTTTCCGGAAGAATAGCCCGCCTCCAGCTCATAATAACAGCCGCCGATCTCCACCAGCGCATTCACATGACCACTGCCTGCCCCGGCATCCTGATTGGCTCTTCTCGTCCAGGCATCATAACCCATTCTCTTTGCCAGCCGGATGATCGTGTTCGTGCTCGCCCAGCAGTCACCGCCTCCGTAGATCACCATGCTGAGTGCGCTCTGGTATCTGTAATTGTAATCGTACTGCGCCGGAAACTTCACGATCGCCTCCGCAATCTCACTGTCACTCATATCCGCCGTAATATTTGCCGTGATGTACGCATCCATCACATGATCCACATAAACCTCGGCGTAATCCTTCACATGCACGGTCAACGTCCAAGTCTCACTTCCGGAGGTCACGGTAATTTCCGCATCGCCCGGCTCAACCGTGTAGTAATCGTAATCCTCTCCCTCCGAAACCGAGTAAGAATAACCATTTCCTTTCTTCCAATAAGTCCGCGCAGTCGTCACCAGACCATCCGCTGACACCTGCACGCAATTCCTGCCGGACGTAACCCGGTACGTCGCCGCATCACCCTGCGGAATCCGGTAACTCCGGGACATGGACGATGGCACCGAAACCACCTCGGCGTATGAACTGTCCATGTCGTACAGCGTCACCTCGGTGGCTGCATTCGCTTGCCGGGCGCTGCCGGAAGCCTGTGCGGTGGCTGCGGCTGTCAGCGGGGTGAACAGCAGGAATAAGCACAGGAGGGGGAGTATGAGATAGGTGTGTGGTGTTTTCATTTTCATGGGCTCCTTTCTGGGGTTAATTTTGCATTTATCCTCTATATGGTATATTACTATAACAAAACTTAACATTATCGTACTTATATTTTCCACACAACAACTCAAAGTCATCCTGCAAAATTTGATTATTAGGTCCCATAATAACTTCTTTTATTGGGTTCTGTGATATATCAAATAAATCAATAGGAAAATATGCTACTATATCATCATCCATAATGTTAAAATCGATTTTATTTTTTAAAACTTCGACCATTTCCTCGACCAATACAGTATCATGTTCTTTTCCACCATATACTAATTCCGTTTTTTTAAGTATTGGATATTTAAAAAATATCCTCCATTCATTCTCCTCTTCAAACGCTTTATTTTTATACTGCAACGATTTCATAAATACACCACTAAGCATTTGGGTAAAAAATAATACCATATATTTTTCCAATTCGTTATCAACACAATTAAAATTATTCCCAATCCAGTCACGAAGATTTTTAAGTTCCGCCAACAATAAACCTGCCGTAGAAATAATTATATTATCAATCTCTTCCGCTGTTTTATACTTTATTTTCTCCATAGTCATCACTTCTTTATACTTTTCACAATATTGTGCTAATTCTCGTTCTGAAAAGCCAATGGACACTCCTTTTCCATTATTGGCGTACCCTCTCCATTGACTTAATTTGTCACCTTTTTCGCAAAAGCATACAACAAAATTAGTAATTCCACCACGATCAAACTTCGAGCGGAAATAATTAAATATAACTCGAAGAAATACTAACATTGCTTTTTCATTGTCTTCACATGCAAATTTAAACGAAAATGGTTTCTTGTAATACTCTTCACGCATAGCATCTATTAATCCAGGAAAAAACATATAAACTTCATCATAATCATTACTTTTAGTTATATCGCTCATTCTAAGTTGTTTTCCCGATAAAATTCCATACAATTTTTGTGTACTACAATAATGGTATAATATGCTCTCCATGTTCCTCTCCCTTCGTTCTTTTATTCAGCATAAATTATCTCCCATATTTATCCCTTTAAGGCTTTCTCGAGATTTTCAAGATACTGATCTATTTCTTTCTTGTTTTCTCTACGCATAATTGCAAAAGCAGATTGATAACTATCTATAGCATTTTGTATAAATGAAATTTGTCCAATTGTAAATATTAATATTTCACAAATATTTTCATTCTGATTTAATGACATATCTTTCATATACATAAGATAAATTATCATTAAAACAAAAAATAGTGCAATTGATATTTTTGCTTTATTCATGTATAATGACTTCTCATCAATCACACCTACTGTTGATAAACAATATAAAACCAAATATATAATGACAAGTCCAACAACTGCTATTTCGAACAAAGTTAAATTCATCGCAACGGCAATTAAATTCATTTCTTGACACATAAAATAAATCAGAAAAATTGTCATAATTCCAACTATTATATTTTTTAGTAATTGTTTTGGAGTTCTTTGATTTATTCTTCTCAAATAACAATACACTAACAAATTTTCAATAAATGCATCTTTGTTTGTTTCCATGTTTAACAAATCAAATATACTTATTGTGAAAAATATAATTGCTAAAATATTAACAAAATTTTCCCAAGAGATATCTCTAACAAAAAATTTCATAGACATATGTATTATCGTTGAAACACATAACACCAATAGCATAAAAAAAAGCAACTTAAAAATATTTTTTTGTCTGAATTGCCTTTTTCGTATTACATATAACCATTGTAGTACAATTTCGATAATAGTCCATACCATCTCCATATTTTTCTTTCACCTTCTCGTTTTTTAATTGTAATGATTTATATAAACCGAAAGCGAAAAGCTCGGTCAAAGAACTTTTCGCTCACTATCATCTTATTGAAAGTTTTATCTGCAGTTATAGATACAATCTCTTTCAATTGCTCTAACAATATTGAACCACATTTGTAGTCCATAAACATCCCGCATAATATTTAAAATTATAGAACTGTAAAAACAAACGCTAGAATAACGAAAACTGCAACTACTATTTTTTTATATTTATAATATGTATAAAACTGCGATATCTCTCTTGTCTTGTTCGTAATCAAAGGACAAGCTAAAATTGCCAGAACCAGCATATCAATACCAAGTAAAATATATTTAATCCCATTTTCAACAGATGCGCCTATAGAACCAATACCGAAAACCAAACAAAATACTGTAAGCCCCCATAATATCACTGCCTTCACAATCGACACTGTACTTTTAGCAGCATTTTGCATCTTTTCATTTCGCTCCTGGCGAACTTTTTCATTTGCTTCTTGCGCCGCCTCCAGTCTGGCTGCTTCCTTGGCTTTTTCTGCATCAAAGGTCTGTTGATACTGTATTTGGTTATTCTTTGCCTGCTCCTCCAAACGCACAGCCTCTCTTTTAGCATTCTCCTCTCGAAGAATCTGATTTCGTTCCTCTTCCTGACGTATCCGTTCTTCCTCTTTATGCACCCTCTCTTTTTCTCTCATCTGTTCAATTTCCGCAAGTACTCTATTTCTTTCCTCTTGTTTTTCTGCCTCTTTTTCCTCATCTGTTTTTAATCCGAGGATTTTTTGTTTCATCCGTCGAAATTCATCTTCTGTAATTGCTCCACTATCTAATAAATTTTTGTATTTCTCTAATTCTTCAATCTGTCCCATTTTATATCTCCTTAAATAGCATTGTTTTCACTTCATCAAATTCTTCTTGCGTTAAAACGCCTTTATCCAACAATTCTTTATATTTCGCGATCTGGTCAGCTATATTATCCAATTTTGATACATTACTATTCTGAGAATTGGATACCTGTTCTTTTTTCTTTTTAGTTGGTTTGTCCAACCCCTCTGCCATGCTCCTCGCAACAGTTCTTCCAACTACCGCCCCTGCTCCCAAGCCAGCAAGACCGCCCTTCTGTTGTGCTGCATCACGAATCGCACGTGCAGATTGATATTGAATAAATGTATCCATGTCCCTTGCGGCCAGACCAATTCCAGACTGCTCGTCAATGAGTTTCTCTACTTCTTTAGGCAAACCTATGTTTTTAATTGATGCCTGAACAATGCTTATTCCTAACAATTGCGTTTTTTCATTTACATACGGCAATATCATAGTTGATAACTGCCTATAATTTGTCGCAAGGTCCAAAACAGAATTATTACACTCACCAATACACTGTGCAATTGACTCCCCCACAAAGGACACCAGATAATCAATAATATCACCTGTCATGTTCAGATTTCTAGCTCCAAACACTTCATCCATAAAGCATTTCGGATCCGTAATGCTAAATGCAAACTTTCCACAGGCAGTAATCCGAACCATTCCCATTTCAGAATCTCTCTTCAAAATAGGATTTAAAGTTCCCCAGTCATTGTTGATAAACTGCGTTGTATTAACAAAATATAAATCTGACTTTATCGGCGAATTAAATAGATGTGGCAATGCAGCCAGTGTAGATAATAGCGGCAAGTTTCCCGTGCTGAGCTTATAATTTCCCGGTCCAAACACATCTGCAATCTGTCCACGATGCACAAACACCGCAGCCTGTCCATTACGAACAACCAATTGAGCCCCTTGTTTTATTTCATTTCCCGGCCTGTCATATTTATTTACAAGTGATTTATTGGGGGAATTATCAACAAATTCAATCACATCAATAAATTGACTTTTCACAAACTCTCCAAAGCCCATGTGTTTTTCACTCCTTCCCTAAGATATATTGTTAATCTATTGTATTTTAACATATTCTGACGAAAAAGAATAGTTGTTTATATACTATTGCTCCCCAAGGTATATTTACTTTACTCACCCCAACAAACAAGTAATTAATGCACACAAACCTGACAAGCCTCTATTCTTTCAAACAAATGTTTTACCTGCAAATTTGCCACTTTCAAGTTACTGTCTATATACTCCAACAATTCTGTATTATCCAAATATATATACATCTGCGGTGCTACAAATCCGGGAACATTTTCTCTTAAATCATCTAATGCTATCTGAGATGTCTCTTGAAACTTTTCTATTTCCATTGCATATCTATAATGATAAGTTTCTATATATTCTTTTATTCGTGTAACAGCATCACTATCATCTTTAAACTTTTCCAACCAGTCGGATAAACAATGTCTTTTCCCCAAGTATACAATCCCCGTAATCGCCTTTACTGGTGAGCTAACATACATATATGCCATCACAGATTCATCTGGAAAGTTTCTTCTATGTTCAAATATCTTCTGACCCGATTTAATTTTTTCGTATACTTCTGGTCTGAAGCTTAAAAGCATTTTTCTCAAAATGTACACCACCTTATTGCCATTGACACTCTATATTTAATATAGATGTCGGCATTTTAATAAACTGTATATCAAATTTCAGACTTGGTTCAACCTTTGTACTTGCATTATGAATTCTGAAACTTAATTGCCAATTATTGTCCATAAACATTTCTACAGTATTACGACTCCCTTGTTTAAAGCGAATTGTTTCAATTCTTATCGGCAATTCTACAACAGGAACGACAGTCTCTGATCTCATATCTTCACTTTCCATATCCAATGTATTATGCATATTGAAAGTATAAACCGATGTAAGTTTCTTATTGTCACGACTAACAATCTTATAATAATCCTCTGTGCCAATAAGATACTCAATCATTTTACGTGGTATATTCGGATCTTCTTTGTATGCTCTGTTAATTTCATCCATAAATGCCTGTAATAACGGTACATATACTTTTTCATTTTTATCATCCATGTCAGACCATCTTACTCCACGATCTTTCTTGTCCTTAAGCATATCAAATATAGGTTTAACAGCATCCCAGTAATCATCACTGCAAGGCAAACCAAACCATTCTTTTCCAAAATCAATCTTATGACTCAATCTACTGTGTTTTACAGCATCGTGATTATGTTTGATACTTAAGCCAATTTCCCATCCAATATCGTTTCTACGAATGACAATATCTCTAACATCGCCCTTTACACCGGCTCTATCCTGCTGGAATTCCAATATCAAGTCATCATTATCATTCTCTAATATTTTAGGTTCCATCTTAATTACTGCACCAACAGCAGCTTCCGCCGAAGTCATAAATACCTGTTGTGTCTCTTCATCCATAAGCTTCCACGCCTTTTCATTCGCATGTAAACTAGAATTATCAACTATTCTTATATTTCGTACATCCTGTATTCTTTCACACATTGCCAGCATACAAGCATGCTCGTATGCCCTACCTTGATCATTACTCCTTGTGCTCACCTTTCTCTTATTAACCTCCTTCGCATCCACAACCTCATTATCTACAACAACCTCAGAGCCTTTACCTTCTAAATATTTCTTTATTGCGACCGCAATTTCATATGCAAGATTCACCGGAACCGCATTTCCAATCATTTTGTAAGCCGTATTGGTATCTTCGTACATAAACTTGAAATCATCAGGAAATCCTTGCACTCTAGCAACCTCTCTAATAGTCATTCGACGATAAAGATGTTCTTTGCCTTCCACGAATCTGCAATCATTCTGTCCTACCTTAACCATTTTAGGTGCTTGAGGATGAAGCTGACATTGCCTTCCTGACGCTTGCACTGTAAATGCTTGTTCATCCCATGCCTTAACTCTGTTACGACTCATAAATATCGGAGAATATGCTCCTGTGTAATATTCATTGTTATTGATTGCTTCTGGATTGTGATGATTTTTCTCTCCTGATGGAACCGCCGTATCTTGCAAATTCCATATAATATCACGAAGGGTAATTTTCTTATCATCCTCTTTCGTAGAACCCTTAGGAAATCCAAAGTCGATCTTTAAGTCTTTCCTGAATCCTATATAAAATACTCTCTTTCTCTCTTCGGCAACTCCATAATCCTTCGCATTCACAAGGGTAAATGATACATCATATCCCGCCTCATCAAAAAGATTAAGTATATTCTGTACCGCTTCGGAATGCCTGTTCGCCAACATACCTCTCACATTTTCTGCAAGAAAAAACTTAGGCTTAAATTCCTCAAGTATCCTAATATAATCAAAAAACAACTGTCCTCTGGAATCTTTAATCCCTTTTAATGAACCTGCCTCAGACCATGACTGACAAGGAGGTCCACCTATAATCCCATCAACTTCGCCAGTTATAAACTGTTCAATGTCTTCTTTTGTCACCTTTCTTACATCTCCCTCAATCAAATGAGTAGCGGGATGATTGGCTTTATATGTAGCCCATATTTTATCGTCAAATTCATTTGCAACCGGAATATCAAATCCTGCCTTTTCAAATCCCAAATCCAAGCCACCACAGCCGCTAAACAAACTAATTATGTTCATAGATATTCTCTCCTTCGTTATTCTCTTTGATTATTCTGGCTGCTTCTATTAATGCCGTTCTTCTTACAAACTCGCTATATGATGCATATGCCTCCAATCGGGCTGCTTGTTTGAATTTCTCTAATTCTTCTTCGCTTACTCTTATACTAATTGAAACTGACTTTTTCATCTCATTTGTTCCTCCATTTCATATAGCTATCATAAGTCTGTTGTATGTCAATGTCAATACTTTGTTGCACAAACAAACGTTTTGTATGTCCCAAATAATTTTGTCTGATTTCTACATTACACCTGCGCAAAGTCGCATAGCGCAGCTCAAGTTCTGATATATTATTACTTCTCATGCCGAAATTTGAGGATTTCTTGTAATCATATCAAAGATTTGTTCCTGCAATTTATCTTGAATGCCATTGTGGGAATTTCATCCCACAAATTCTACCTACTTCCCTTCTTCACCATCCGATAAATCTCCACCCCATCTTTTCTTCCAAACCGATGTAGCGCTCCTGTATACAACTCTCGCCGTCCCCATTTTTCCTTCCCCCTCACATACTCCCAAATCTCTTCCATCCTGTTTTCATACAACGATCCCGTCAAAACCGCCTGCAAATTTCTCTTAACCCGCTCCTGTTCTTCTAAATTAGCACTTTCCTCCTCCAAATCCAGGGGCGTCATTCGTTTAAGAAGAAATTTTCGCCGCGAACTGTCTTCCGGATCTGAAAATAATGTGAGTGCCGTTTCTATATTAGCGAATTTCACAATCTGCGGATTTCCAGTTTCTTTGTCTCTGCTGAAAAAATCTATTACTGCTTGAAAACCTTTATCATTACTAATGATCGCGATTTGCTTTTCTCCTCTTTCGCTGATTATGCCACACTCCGTTGCTATGTAGAAATCAAGCCCGTTTTTCCCCGCTGTTTTTAACTTTACTGCTCGAAATCGGCATTGACTCTCCTTAATCTGCTGCATATAATCTGTCCTGATCTTTCCACAGTTTCCACTGAAAAATATAATTAATGTATCCCCTTTATTTAACACATCCACACCTCGAAGACCATTAACATTACCAACGTTTTCGTAATCCACTAATATTGCCGCCATATTTATTCCTCCTGCTCCCTATTAAAGAAAATCTATTCTCCGTTGCCTAAGCTTCGTGCAATAATATTTCAATTTTCCACGCACAATCGTTCCTTTTATGCGTTTCGTATATACGGATATTGTTGTAAAATAAAATGCATGTCAAGATATCCCGACATACACTTTATGTCATTTATTTTCCTGCAATGCGGTCATATAACCGAGTAATCGTTCCTTTTGCCTGCCTCCCAGGTTTCGGAAGCTTTCCAGAACATGCTCTTCCTCTTCGTTCAATGCAAACACATAATCCATCTCTTTGTTTGCGCCACCTGTGCTCTCTGCCAGCAATTCGTACGGTGTGACTCGTAACACTTCACATATCTTTAGTATTTTATCCGCTGAAGGATTTGTATTTTTTCTTTTCCAGTCGCTGATCGTGCTCTGAGAAATTCCCGTCTGTTCTGAAAATTCTTTCTGGCTTAGACCTCTTTTTTTCATGATGAGGAAAATCTTTTCACTAATTAGCAATCAACTCGCCCCCTTACTCAAACTCAGCAAAGTTACATGATATCCTAACTACCCAGCACTTCTTGAAATAAATTTCTTATATTATCTTAAATCCACCGTCTGTACGCTCCATGTATTTCAAACGGCTGAATATATCAGCTGATATCGGATTTCTTCGCTTTGATGGAATTTCCAATAAATATTTTCCTCTACTCTGCCGCAAAATCAGCAAAGATCCTCTTGCATCTTTCACAATAATAGCCGTGAGAATCCTTTACATAAGTATTCGACTTTTTCACATTTTTATTTGAGTCATCCGGCTTAAACTTTATGGTTGCCGGATGTAATTTCGGAATCAGCGTTGCCATTTCATAGAGTTCAACGCTGCCTTCTACCAACTCATCGCCACAATATAAACATTTCATATCGAATCCTCCAAAATGCCAGCTCCTAAATGTCAATTCAGGATTATATTTATTATAATCTTCCTTGCCTTTAGTGTACGTTTTCCTATCATCTGCATACTCTCTTTCCGGTTCTTGCTTAATATCACAGCACAATTTCACTATCGAAATATTGCTCCTGAAAATGAATCTGCTGCCTGATTTCCTCCTTTGAAAAAGTCACTTCCTCAGGCACAACTACCCATTTTTCTTCTATATCATTTTTTCTGTGAACAATGGCAATAATTTTACCCGTAAACTTGTCTACCGGCTCGTTTACACCTAATATATAGGCATCCTGCTCTTCTCCGTCTGGTGCCATAATTCCTTCAATAAAACCATAATTTACCGGGTAATACATCTCTTTATGTTCCGGATGATAACTTCCTAGTGGTCTATCAACTGTAACAGTTACTATTGTTCCGATTACAGAATTATTTTTTATCTGCAAATACCTTTCTATCAATTTCGGCTGTATCGATGGATATGTCCAGTTCTCCGGCAATTCATCCATAAGAACCACCTTCTCCATTTCGCTATGTAATTCCTTAGTAAACTCTGTTATCTCCGCAAAACAAAGCAGTCCAAATGTTTCCTCGCCGGTATCATTCACTCTGTTCTTACCTGTTACTGAATAAACACAGATCGGCTTTATCTCAAATCTGACTGCCCCTGTTTCTTCCTGCAATTCTCTTTTCGCCGTTTCAAGAATGTTCTCCCCGGCTTCTCTATGTCCTCCCGGCACTTCATAGGTATCTCTTTCTTTATGCTTGCAAAATACCCACTTGCCGTTACTCTGTGAGATAATTACTGCAAATTTCAGCAGTTCATCATTAACTGTATCATAAAACTTTACTTCCATCACTTTTCCCCTTCCCATTCTATCATAAACTCATTCAAAAATTCCTGCATTACAACCTGCCTGTGTTCTGCCAGTTTCCTTCCCTTACTGCCACCAAATGCGAATGTTCCGACAATTCCAATAGCTCCTATCGCATCAAGTCTGTCTGCGTCCTGCACACATTTTCCTTCTATGGTATCAGGTACGTGTCCATTATTGCATATAAACATCCTATTATCAAACCGGGGCAGAGCAGGATATTTAATACAGATCATAAATTTCATACAACTGCATTATGTATTGTTTCATATCTTCCACCACCTTATCCGGTGCAATTATCTTTACTCCATTTCCCAATCCAACAAGCCACCCGAAAAAATTATTGCTAACCGCCACATCCACAGTGATCCGAAATTGCGTTTCGCTTACTTTGCGAATCTTGACATCTCTGCCAAAGCGGTCAAGCATAACTCCCGCCAGCTCATTTTCGCAAAGCATTGTGACGGACTGTTCTTTTCCCGTAAACATACCGAAGCGCTTCCTGGTATAAGAGGACATTTCAATCTTTTTAAAATCATCCTTTCCTTCCCGCACCATATCCAACTGACCAATACGAATCATCTTATCTACCCGAAAATGCTTGATCATCTCTGCCGAACTATCGTATGCGATCATACGATGTTTCAAGTATTATTAAAATCAATCAGAAAAGATGGGAAATCGAAGAATGCTTCAGAATCATGAAAACTGAGTTTAAGGCAAGACCTGTATACCTATCAAGAAAAGACAGAATCACAGCTCATTTCACTACCTGTTTTACTGCTCTTGTTATTTACAGAATTCTGGAACAAAAACTTAATGAGAAGTACACCTGCGAAGAGTTGATTGATACTATCCGCTCTATGGATATGCTGATTGCACCTGGCGAAGGATATATCCCAACCTACACACGAACTGATATCACTGATGCTCTTCATGATGCTTTTGGTTTCAGAACAGACTATCAGATAACATCTCAAAAAAACATGAGAAAAATTTTAAATCAGACCAAAAAGAAGTAAATATTACCACATACTTTCCAACAAAAGAAACCTCGCAAACGGCGCAATTACGCGGTCTGCGAGGTTTTTGCCTTCTTTCAACTGTCAAAGACAGGATTATAACATATGTTTTAGTTGTAGACAACAAAAAAATCTCACATTTCCAGGGCTAATGATAACATGCTTTCATCATCACTTGGTTTTTACTGCCTTGGCCTTAGACCACTTAGTGTACACTGTGACAGCCTTACCATCCTTGTATGCGCGAACACGTACATAGTACTTCTTCTTGGCCTTCAGCTTCTTAACCGTCTTGGCAAATTTGGTGTTACCTTTGACTTTAACTGTCTTTGTGGTCTTCTTAGTAAACTTTGATGATGTGGAATACTGCAGCTCATAGCCGGATGCATTCTTCACCTTTGCCCATCTGATCTTAAAGGACTTTTTGCGCTTGGTGAGTTTGGTGATCGCTGTTTTTTTCAGGTCAAAGGCTGGCTGAGCTGATGCCTCTGTAGGTACTACCACAGGCTTCTGAACTGGAGCAGTTGTCTCTGCAGGAGCTTTAGTTGGCACTACCACAGGCGTCTGAACTGGAGCAGTTGTCTCTGCAGGAGCTTTAGTTGGCACTTCCGTTGGCACTTCAGTAGGAATCGGAGTTGGCTTTTCCGACTGAGCTACAGTGATGGTGACATTGTAGTCGATGGAAGTATATGGAACTTCCTCTCCATTAATCTTTAACGCAAATCGATAGTTAATCCAATCCACGGAAGCGGTCTCCGCAAACAGACCACACTCTTCGGTACCATATACGCAGCTTCCGATGGTAGCTCCGCCCCATCCATTGGCCAGACCATTTCCATCTCTGCTCTTAGGATTTAACTTCTGACCAACAGGAATCTCCACATCTCCGTCTGCTGTGTGTAATGTGAGACTCTTCACATAGATATCATATGTTGCATTTTCATCGTAATTGACAAAACCAAGATTTAAGACTTCATCTTTCTCAGCAATAGGTGCAGTCTTCATCACATAGTCACCTGATCTCACCACTTCCAGTGTGGAATTGATGGCACCGTTCGCTGTCTGCCCCTGAATGGTCACATCTGTGGCGGTAACATCAGTCACGCTGATATCCTCGGCAGGTCTTGCCACCTTCTCGGACTTGGTAAAATACCAGCTGTCGAACTCGATATCTGCTCCGCTAAACACGAAGAATACATTATGATTTCTTCCATCAAACTTCTTCACTGTCTTGCTGGCAACCTTGGCAAAATCACTATTATCAAACTCAATGTATGCCACTGGCTCACTTTGCACGTTATCCAAGCGAACCTCCACGCGGCCCTTACCCTTCACGTTTGCCACAAACTGATCTGCGCCGTAGGCAAAGTCTGCACATTTAACCATGGTCCAAGCACCAGGAGCCATACTCTTGGCAGCTGGGTTCGCAACCTTGTCGTAAAATACATCTGCCGAAGTCAACATCAGGCTACCTCTCTGCTCTGTATAAGCATCTACCGCCTTGATCTGCTTCACACCCTTTCGGCTTGCCGCAGTAATTGGAATACTTAAGTTTGCAGGATCCATTGGCAGATAATCCACCATCAGACTTCGGAAACCACCGCTGATATGTGCATCATCTTCCAGCATCATTGTGTGATGGATGATGTAATTTACACCCTGATACTTGGCAAAATGAGTATGATTATTGCCCCATGTCATACCGGAATTACCGGTGCTGTTCTCGCCAGAATTATAGAAATATGCCCCCTGATACTTCCAACTGTCTGCATCCAAAGGAGTCTTGGTGGTCAGATATGCCATAGAACATTTAGGCGGCTTTGCAATACCATCATAGTCCCACTCCTTGCCTCTATCCTGCCAGTCATTACAGTAGGTATAGTAAAATGTTCCGTCGATATAATTCAGCTCACTGGCCTCGCAGAAATATGGTGCGTCGATAGACACAAACTCACTGTCAAAGGACAACATATCCTTGCCCAGTCTTACCACCTTTGGCACCTTGCTATGAATAGGACTTTCGTTGGTAGTACCGCCACCAAAAGCCAGCCAGCCTACGCCACTGTCATCGATGACAACGCCTGGGTCAAACGGTGCAGGACAATTCTTCAGTCCCGGCATATTTTGATATACAAGTGGCTTTCCCAAAGGATCACTCCAACCCTCCACTGGATCTGTGGATGTGATAACACCTACACCCTGTCCACCATTTGCAAAATACAGATAAAAATGAGTCAGGCCATCCTCCTCAACACGGGAAGTGATGGATGGCGCCCAGGAATTGACAATCCATGGTGCAATCTCCCCCACTTCGATTCTTCCATGATAAATCCAGTTGGCCATATCATCGGTAGAAAATACCACCAGTGAACGAATCTGATCGTAATCATTTTCCGTATCCTCCTGGTACTGCTGATGATCGTTGGTTCCATACACGTAAAGTCTTCCGTTGTACTCTACACAAGTTGGATCCGCACAAAAGATAGATGGAGAGATCGGATTGGCATTGGCTTCCGATTTCCAAGCATTTCCGCTAACCTCATCAATAATAATCCCCTCATCAAGACTCTCCAGAATCTCTCCCTGAGAAGCATCCGACAGCTTACCGGCAACCGCTGCCGAGGCATCGGGAACCATCTTTGCTGTTGGCACAAAGCCCAGTCCAGACACTACCAGACTAAGACTTAATACAATAGGTAATACACGTCTCATAGTCATCCTCCTTTACATGAAATTGATATGTTGATTTCATAGTAACATGGCGAAAAAAAGGATGTCAATGGCACCGCAACTTTGTGCTAATTTCCAGCAACTTCCTTGTGGATTAATATTGTCTTTTCCCGTAAACACTTCGATATTTTGTGGGTGACATGCCATTTACTTTTTTAAATAAACGAGTGTAATAATTTGCAGAACTCATCCCCACAGCCCGCGAAATCTCCTCCACTGACATATCGCTGTAGATCAACAGCTCCTCCGTGTGTCGTATGCGAATCAGATTGCCATACTCCGCATATCCCATACCAGTCATCTCGTGAAAAAAACGACTGAACGCATAGTAGCTCAGACCGCATCTCCGGGATGCCTCGTGCATGTCCAATCTTTCCGCAGGATTCGCCATGAGATAATGGAGCACATCACTAATCTGCTGAATCTCCTCTTTGCCTCCGTAGCTCTGATGCAGCTGGATACTGCCGTTCTCCAACAACTTTGCCAAAAACTGCAATATAACAGCGTCCATCTGCCACTCCTCCGCCAGATTGCCCTTCTTATTATAAATTCGATTGTAAAATCGTTTTTGGTACAAGTCGTCCAGAGATTTCCGGTGTTCTCCATCCAACATCAGAAAAGGTTCTGCATCCGGGCTGATCTCCAACACCTGATCCTTCTGAAGACTGGAACTAACCTGATACAGAAAATCGCTGGAAAACTGAATCACCAGATCCTGGCACTCCGTAATGTTGTGATAACCGTGCATACAAAGTGGAGAAAACAAAAAGAAGCTACCAGGCTCCACCTTGTATCTCTGCCCATTGATAATCTGATAGCGCTCCCCAGAGACCAGGTAAGATATCTCATAATACGCGTGACAATGGGTGGGATATTGACGGTCCGCCTCCGTCTCGTAGCCAAAACAACTGATATGATGCTTGGCAGGTTCCTCATTATTTTGAAATTCTCTTTGATATAACATGGTGTGTCCTCCGCTGAGAGTATACGTCTTACTCAAATATAAAAATTTCTTCTATGGCTATTTCAAAAACTCGCGCAATATCAACCGCAAGAGATAATGTGGGATTATAATTTCCATTTTCAAGTCGGACTATAGTTTCTCTTCGTACATTTACAAGATCTGCTAATTCCTGTTGTGTCATTCCTTTTTCTACCCTTAAATTTTTTATATAAGTTGCCTTTAATCTACTCATTTTTATATGCCCTCATTTCATATTTTTCAATGAAAACAAAAAACAAATATCTCAGCATTTTCTCTAATCCAAGATAAATATACAAAATTCCAATCACCAAGTATGGATCTATTACAAATAACCACTTACAACTGAGACAACAGACATTAGCATCATAAGTAGAACCCCCAATATTCCTACTTTCTGCAACATCATCTCCCTTGGCAAAATCAAAGTTGCCATTCCCGCCAGTGTTAATACAAAGGCCAGTGGCATTTCCGTTACAAATTCTCGCTTATATATACTAAGCATATAAACATCTCCTTTCTTTTTGTGATATATATGTCACTTGTTACATATATATCTCATCTTATCTATAAATTGGGATTTTTACCCTCCCTACAAACTGGGATTTATAATCTTCTCTCATACTCTTCAATCAATAATGGCTGAATTAAAGGATATGCCCATTCAGTAGGAAGTTCATCAAGAAGAACCACTTTCTCCATCTCACTATGTAATTCTTCTTCAAACATTGTTATATCTGCAAAATATAGCATTCCAAATGTTTCTTCACCAGTATCATTTACTCTAGTCTTACCTGTCACCGAATATACGCATATTGGTTTTATCTCAAATTTGATAGCCCCAGTCTCTTCCTGCAACTCCCTTTTAGCTGTTTCTAAAATATCCTCTCCAGCTTCTCTATGCCCTCCCGGCACTTCATATGTATCTCTTTCTTTATGCTTGCAAAATACCCACTTGCCGTTACTCTGTGAGATTACTACTGCAAATCTCAATAGTTCATCATTAACTGTATCATAAAATTTTACTTTCAACATATTTTCTCTCCATTTACATATCTATAATATTTCATTCTCAATAAAATCCGCAATACCATCTTCATCATTTGAACCAATTACAATATCAGCTCTCTCTTTCACTTCGTCAATTGCATTCCCCATTGCAACACCTATTCCACATAATTCCAGCATCCCAATATCCGCATAGTCATCTCCAAAAACAATAATTGAATCTATACTAAATCCACATACTTCCGTAATCTTTATAATTGCGTTTTCTTTCGTCACATTCTTTTTTGTGAACTTGTACCAAAATCCATCAGAGAAACGAATACAATCACAATCAGAGAGACTTCGAGTCAGCTTATCTGCCTTATCTTGATTAAATATCTCAACACACATTTTTAATGAACATTCGTTAAAATCTGAAAAATCTGTATAAATACTATCTCCCCAACTCTTATCTAACTTCTTAGGATCTATTTTATAATTCCAATAATGTGCATCTATTGTGTCTATCGTAATTTCGCAATCATTTCCACAAATATTTCTTGCCATGTCAATCATCACATTCGTTTCTTCTTCGGAAAATTCTGCCCTATAAATATATTCTGTTTTGTATTTTACCAATGCCCCTCCACTCGATATTAAAATATCGGGCATTAATTCATTTAAATACACTAAAGAATTCTGTTCACTTCTAGAGGTAGAGACACCTATCAATATATCATTTTCCTTGCATTTTTTTAGAGCTAATAATGTTTTACTTGACATTGTTTTGTCACTCTGTAATAAAGTTCCGTCTAAATCAAATAATAGAAGTTTGCATTTCTTCATATCATTTTTCCTTTCCGTTCTTCTCAATAATTACATTTGCATTAATTACTCTCTCCCACAAACAGAGTCATTTGATAAAGCAAATGCCGGAAACTCGCATAAATTTAGGTTTTCGGCATTTTAATCCATTATTTCAACTCAACAATAGTTACGCCGCTTTCGCCCTCGCCGAAAACTCCGAGTCTAAAACTTTTGACGGCTTTATGAGTTCTAAGGAATGATTGAATTTCTCTTCTTAATACGCCTGTACCCTTGCCGTGAATAATAGTAAGTTGGTTAATATTCATAAGCACCGCATTGTCGATTGCCTTATCAACAATCATAATTGCGTCAAAGGCGGTTTCGCCACGAACATCCACTTCCGTAGTCGGGCGAACATCAAGAGTACTGTGTACATTTCTTTTTGCGGAATACTGCGGTGGCTGTTGCTTTTTCTCTTTAATAAGTCGGAGATTATCAATTTTCACTCTTGTTTTTATAATGCCTGCCTGCACAAGAACCATTCCGTCTTTTGTCGGCGGCGCAAGTACGGTTGCGTTTTTGTCAATGTCAAAAATAAGCACACTGTCGCCTACCTTAAGCGGCCTTGGCAATTTGTACTTTTCGCCGTCCGACTGTTTTTTCATAACAGGGTCAGCATTATTTTCCATTGTATTGAGATTCTTTTTGAGCTTTGCACGAGCCTCGGCAGACATCTCTTTTGCCTTTCGTGCCTTATCAAGTTCTTCCACCAAAGCGTCAGCCTGCGCTCTTGTCCTCGAAATAATGCGCTGTGCCTCTTGTTTTGCTCTCTCAATTTCACGCTCGGCATTCTCTTTTGCTCTGCGAATTTCATTTTCCGCCTTTTGCTTTTCTGTGTTTGCTTTTGCGGTGAGGCGGTTTGCGTTTTCAATCTGCTTTTCAAGGCTTTGTCTGCGTTTTTCAAGAGTACCGACAACATCTTCAAACTGTCGGCTTTCGCTTGAAACAAGCTCTTTTGCTCTCTCAACAATTTCATCATCCATACCGAGCCTTTTGGTGATTGCAAAAGCGTTACTCTTACCGGGCACGCCAATCAAAAGTCTGTATGTTGGTCTTAAAGTTGTAACATCAAATTCACAGCAAGCATTTTCTACGCCCTCGGTACGCAAAGCAAATTCCTTTAATTCCGCATAATGGGTTGTACTTGCAATTTTTGCATGCTTATCCCTTAATTTTTCAAGAATTGAAATTGCAAGCGCCGCACCCTCGACAGGGTCGGTACCTGCACCGAGTTCATCTATCAGCACAAGCGAGCCTGAATTTGCAAGTTTGATAATCTGAATAATATTAGTCATATGTGCCGAGAATGTAGACAGCGACTGCTCAATACTCTGCTCATCGCCTATATCTACAAGCACCCTTCGAAATACCGAAAGCTCGCTGTTGTCTGCGCACGGCACAAGAAGTCCGCACATAGCCATAAGTGTGAGCAAACCGAGAGTTTTTAATGTAACGGTCTTACCGCCTGTATTAGGGCCTGTGATTACAAGTGTATCAAAATTCTTTCCGAGAACAATATCAACAGGCACAACCTTATCTTTATCTATAATCGGGTGTCTTGCCTGCTTTAAATCTACAATACCTCTGTCATTCATAATCGGCATTGAGGCTCTCATATTATACGCAAGGTTTGCCTTTGCAAATACAAAATTAAGAATAGCGAGATTTTTATAACTTGCTATAATTGCATCTGCAAAATCTCCTGCATTCGCCGAAAGTTCAAACAAAATTCTTTCGATTTCGTCATCTTCCTTTGAACGCAAAAGTTTTATATCATTATTTGCCTGTACTACGCCCATCGGTTCAATAAATACCGTAGCACCGCTTGCTGAAGTATCGTGCACAAGTCCCGGAACACTGCCCCTGCATTCACTTCTTACAGGCACAACATATCTGCCGTCACGCTGAGTTACGATAGCGTCCTGCAAATACTTAAGATATTGTGTGCTGTGAATAATTTTATCAAGCACTTCTCTTGCCTTTGAGGATGCTGTACGAATTTTTCTGCGTATATCCGCAAGCGTTGAACTTGCTTTATCGGAAATTTCGTCCTCGCTTATAATAGCGTTTGTAATTTTCTCTTCAAGAAATTTATTCGACACAAGACCGCTGAAATATCCGTCCAGTGTAGTTTCCGTAGATGCAAATTTTGAATGCCATTCCTTTACGGAACGGATAATTCTAAGCGTTTCGGCAATCTGCAAAAGCTCGCCTGTAGAAAGACAGCCGCCCGCCTCTGCTCTGCGTAATGCATTTGCACAATTTTTTGCACCGCCAAATGACGGTGTTCCGTATTTTCCGCTTAAAACAACCGCATCATCGGTTTGTTTTAACAATTTTTTAACTTTTTCAAGTTCAAACTGCGGTTCAAGCGACAACGCCATTTCTTTAGCGTCATCAATACTTGTCTGATCCGCAAGTAATTTTAAAATCTTGTCAAGTTCAAGAGTTTTATAATGTCTGTTCATATAATCATACCTAAATTAACTTATAGTTTTATAAAAATTAAGCGTTGAAAAATCCTTTTCAAACATATATTTTAAATAATTTTCGCTCGCCTCGTTAAGTACATCAAGGTCGCTTTCAGGTAATGCAAAAGAAAAAAGTTTATTGTCATCGGCATAAACAGTATGCCTTAAAGCCGTAAGAGATGAACGGTTTAGCAAAATCTTCATATCTCCGTTTTCATGGTGACAATCCGCACATTCAATAGTGCCGCTTTTGGGAAGAAAAAGCATATTGTCACACAAATATTCACCGCAAATTCTGCACATTCTAAGGTCAGGCATATATCCCGCAAGACTTGCAAGGCGCATTTCAAGACACGGTTTAATAAGCTGTGCCGAACGCTTATTTTCCGACAAAAGATATAAGGAATTTAAAATTAATTTCAAAAATTCCTCCGAATTTTGCTCACGGGGACAAATTGTAATTGCAAGCTCGCAAAAATACTGCGCAAGGCAGGTTTTTACAACATCTCCCCTAAGTTTTGAAAAAATCCTTTCGGGAATCGCATCACCTATTATGTAGCTCTCCCGACCTTTATACACGGTAAGTCGGGAGTATGTGAGTAAGGAGGTAGCCGCACACTTTTGATTTTTAATATTTTTAGCGCCACGGACAAAAGCCTTGATAATGCCGTTGGTTGCGGTCAGAGCGTGAACGAGTTTATCCTGTTCACCTATATTTTGCTCTTTCACTATCAGCCCCATCGTCTGGAATTTCATCGGTTTCCTCCCTGAGAATTGTATCTGCGCCCAAATCTTTGGTATCCTGAATACTTTTATACCTTAAATAATCGAGCACATTGCCTGTTGTAAAAAATGCATTCCACATATACCATTCATCCATAAAAAACACCTCCGATTGTAGTGTTTCACAAATGAACGAATTTATATTATGAAAATTATTACAACTGTGTTTTTTGGAATTTTTTCTCATAAAAAACAATAGTCATATTATCATGCAGCTGTTCTTCTTTGCCTGTTCTCAAATATCCGAGCTTTTCATATAAATAGCACAATTTTTTCTCTTGCTTTATGGTATCAAGTGTAAAGCAACTGATATTTTTATAAGCTTCCTCAATGCACTTCATAGCAAGCTGTGCATAACCGTAATTTTGAAATTGCGGAAGTATAAACAAAGGTGAAATTCGCCTTGTGCTTTTATCAATTTCAACAATCCTTACAGCACCTATTATTTCTTCATCTTTCATAATAAAATAATATTTTGTAAAAGGTTGCCGAAATTTGTTCTGTATTACTTCTACCGTTTCACAAGCAGGGTTTGTATCATAATCACGATACCTTGTTAAAATATCATAAAAAGCTATTCTTTGCATATCACAAATTTTTTGGCAATCTGCAAAATCCGCTAATTTTATATATATGCTCATCAGTCAAAATTACTTTCGTCAAAGCCAAAGTTCTGCAAAAGCTGCGCACGGTTTCTCCAATCCTCTTTTACCTTTATCCACACCTGCAAGAACACCTTGCAATCAAAAAATCTTTCCATATCCTGTCTTGCAAAGGTGCTGATTTTTTTGAGCATTGCACCGTTTTTACCGATAAGAATACGCTTATGCGACTCTTTTTCGCAGAAAATTGTAGCGTCAATGTCAAGTATGCCGTTCTCCCTTGTTTTCATCTTTTCAATAACAACGGCTGTACCGTGCGGAATTTCGGCATTGCAAAGTCTTAAGATTTTCTCTCTGATAATTTCAGAGGCAATAACTCTTTCGGGCTGGTCTGTAAGGGTATCGTCTTCAAAGAAATGTCCTCCCTCGCTTGCCTGCTTTTTAAGCTCTTCAAGCAATTCGTTCATACCGTTGCCGTCACTTGCGCTGACAGGTACAATAGCCTCAAAATCATAGAGTTTGCTGTACTCAAGAATTTGTTTCATCAATATTTCTTTATCCTTAATCATATCAATTTTATTGATAACAAGGATTGCGGGCATACCGAGAGCCTTGAATTTGTCGATAAAGTCAAGTTCGGTCTGTACGGGGCTTTTATCTGCCTCAACAACAAGCATACAGCAGTCAACGCCTCCGACAGACTCGTTTACGGAACGAACCATATACTTGCCAAGTGAATTTTTCGGCTTGTGCATACCCGGTGTATCAAAGAAAACAAGCTGATACTCGCCCTCTGTAAGAACACCTGTAATTCTGTTTCTTGTAGTCTGGGGTTTGCTTGACACAATTGCAATTTTCGTGCCGAGAAGTCTGTTTAATATTGAACTTTTACCGACATTCGGTCTGCCGACTATGGCAATAAAAGCTGATTTATCATTTGTATTCATAAATTTCTCCGTTTTAAAAAATTAGGGGCAAGCAAAATGCATTACCCCTTTGTTAAATGTCTGTTTTTTAATTTTATAAATTTTTCTTTAATTCCCACAGGACCAAGCACAACAAAAAATGCTGAAATCACCGCTGAAATCAAAAGAAATATAAGGTAAAGCAAATTTTCGGCAAAAAAGGTAAATATAGTGTTAATTACATTAAAATCAAGAAAAAATATACACGCAATCACTGCCGCACCCAACGCAACTGTAAGCACTGCTCCGGCAGCCGCATCCTTGGCAAACTTAACAAGAGGTTCGTATCTGTCGGCAACAAGACCGCACAAATCCTCTACGCAGGTATTGACCGTTTCAAGCGCCATAACCGAAGTTATCAGCAAAACAAGTACAGCGTATTGCGTAGGCGAAAAGGAATAAAACATTGAAAACAGCATAACATAAATTCCTGCCACAATATGAAATCTCATATGCGACTCGCTGTTTATTGTTCTTATAATTCCTTTAAACGCACATTTAAAACCGAAAATCTGTTTCTTCATAGTTTAATCAAGCCATATCGTCATCAACTATGTAGCTTGAAGATGCTGGAAGTCCGAGCTGTTCCATAATAAGCTCCTCTTTCTCACGCATACGAACTCTCTCCATATTATCAATATGGTCATAACCGAGAAGATGAAGTACACTGTGTGCTGTAAGATAACCTACCTCACGCTGGAAACTGTGGCCGTAAAGCTCTGCCTGATCTCTTGCTTTTTCCATAGAAATTACAACATCGCCGAGAATCTGTGCGCCTGTTTCAATATCTTTGTCATACACACCGTTTTCACCCATTGGGAAAGAAAGTACATCAGTTTCAATGTCTTTATCTCTGTACTGCTTGTTAAGCTCCTTAATCTGTGCATTATCAACAAATGTTACGCTGATTTCAGCCGGTCCTTCAAATTTTTCAAGTTTTAATACGGCGTTACAGCAGCGTCTTACAAGCATTCGGATACCTGTTGGAATTTTAACAGCTTTTTGTTTGTTTGTGATTACTACTCTGATTTTGTTATCTGGCATTTTGCTCAAATCCTTCCGTATTATTTTTCAATTTATTAAAATAAATTAAATTTGTTTATCAGTCACGATCTCTCGTGTTCTCATACTTTGCATAGGCTTTAATAATATCCTGAACAAGTTTATGACGCACAACATCTTTTTCGTCAAAGCGGCAGCAACCTATGCCGTCAATATTTTTAAGGATTTTTATACAATCCTTAAGACCGCTTTTAGCACCCCTCGGTAAGTCGATCTGGGTAATATCACCTGTGATTACCATTTTTGAGTTAAAGCCGAGTCTTGTTAAAAACATCTTCATCTGCTCGCAAGTGGTGTTCTGCGCCTCATCAAGAATTATAAAGCTGTCATCAAGAGTTCTGCCTCGCATATAAGCAAGAGGCGCAACCTCAATATTGCCACGCTCTACATACTTTTGATAGGTTTCGGCACCGAGCATATCAAACAAAGCGTCATATAAAGGTCTTAAGTACGGGTCAACTTTGCTTTGCAAATCGCCGGGCAAAAATCCCAACTTCTCACCCGCCTCAACCGCAGGTCTTGTAAGAATAATTCTGTTTACAATCTTACTGCGAAAAGCCGTTACTGCCATAGCAACCGCAAGGTAAGTCTTACCTGTACCGGCAGGTCCTACACCTATAGTTATTGTGTTATTCGCAATAGTTGTGCAATATTTTTTCTGACCTATGGTTTTAGGTTTAATCGGTTTACCTTTTGAAGTAATACAAATACAGTCGCCAGCAAGCTGTTCAATCTTATCTTCGCTGCCTTCGTTGACGAGCGAAATACAATAGCGTACATTCTGCTCGGAAAGCGCTTCTCCTCTGTTGATAAGCTGTAAAAGGCTGTCTATTACCTTACCGGCTTTAGATACATTTTCAGCTTCTCCGTCTATTTTAAGCTCGCTGTCACGACTGACAACCTTTACCGTAAATTCTTTTTCAATCAGTTTAATATTTTCGTCAAAACTGCCAAAAAGTGCAACGGCATTTTCCATTCTGTCAATGCTTATTATTTGTTCCGTAAAATCAAACCCTCGATAAACAAAATTTATATTTAAATTATAACACAATATTTATAAAAAAACTTATTAAATATAGCTTTTTTTACTAAAAAATTAAATTTTGTTAGATTTGACGAATATACAAGTCGGTATTTATGCATTATTTGTATTTTTTCACTTTTTACAATTAGTTATATTTGATAATTACTTGACAAAAAGTATTTTATAGTATATAATAGCACAAGTGTAAAGAAAACAGCTTTACACCTAAACACAGTTTGAAGCGGTGGGAGCATTTATTATGGAAAAAAATGTAGAAGTATCCTTACTTTTTGATTTCTACGGTGAATTGCTTAAACCGTCATGCAGACAGGCAATTGACCTGTATTACAACGAAGATTTGTCGCTTGCAGAGATTGCTGCGCAGACAGGCATTACCCGTCAGGGTGTGCGTGACAGTATAAAACGCAGTGAAGAAAAGCTTTTTGAACTCGAAGAAAAGCTCGGACTTTTTAAAAGATTTGTTCAGCTTGAGAACGGACTTGACAAAATCGCATCTCTTTCGGAACAGATTTATAAAAACTCTGCTGATGACATAACAAAAAAGCTTGCACTCGAAATCAATCGAACGGCAGGCACACTCAAAGAATGAAGGAGTGTATTTATGGCTTTTGAAGGACTTTCAGAAAAGCTAAGTAATGCTTTTAAAAAATTAAAGAATAAAGGTAAGCTCTCAGAGAACGATGTTAAGGAAGCTATGCGAGAAGTCAGACTTGCTTTGCTCGAGGCTGATGTAAACTACAAAGTAGCTAAAGAACTTACCGCAAAAATCACAGAAAGAGCCGTTGGTCAGGATGTAATGGAAAGCCTTACTCCGGGTCAGATGGTTGTTAAAATTGTAAACGAAGAGCTTACAGAACTTATGGGCGGCGACAATGCAAGAATTGAGTTTGCATCTAAACCGCCAACAGTAATTATGCTCTGCGGCTTGCAGGGTTCAGGTAAAACTACCCACGCCGCAAAACTTGCACTTATGCTTAAAAATCAGAATCACAGACCGTTGCTTGTCGCTTGTGATATTTACAGACCTGCCGCTATTGACCAGTTAAAGGTTGTAGGTGCAAAGGCAGGAGTGCCTGTATTTGAAAGAGGTACTCAAAATCCTGTAAAGACAGCCAAAGAGGCAATCAGAAACGCCAAAGACTACGGCAATGATGTCGTTATTCTTGATACCGCAGGTCGTTTGCACATTGACGAAGAGCTTATGGATGAGCTTAAGAATGTAAAGGCTGAAGTTGAGCCTAACGAGATTTTACTCGTTATCGACTCAATGACAGGTCAGGATGCGGTTAATGTTGCAAAATCATTTAACGAAAAACTTGAGATTTCAGGTGTAATTCTTACAAAACTTGACGGTGATACCCGTGGCGGTGCAGCACTTTCGGTAAAGGCCATAACAGGCAAGCCTATTAAATTTGCAGGTACGGGCGAAAAACTTGAAGATATTGAAGTATTCCATCCTGATCGTATGGCAAGCCGTATTCTCGGTATGGGTGATGTTCTTACCCTTATTGAAGACGCTCAAAACAAGATTGATCAGGACAAAGCCGAAGAAATGGCTAAAAAGATGATGAGCAATAAGTTTGATTTCAATGATCTTAATGATCAGTTTGCTCAAATCAAAAAGATGGGCCCTTTAAAAGGTATTTTGGCAAAAATCCCCGGCATTGCAAATCAGCTTGACAACATAAATATTGATGACAGACAGATTGACTGGACACAGGCTATCATACTTTCGATGACACCTGAAGAAAGATCAAATCCTTCCCTGCTCAATCCTTCAAGAAAAAGAAGAATTGCAGCCGGTTCAGGCAGAAGTGTTGAAGAAGTCAACAGACTTATCAAACAGCTTGAGCAAATGCAAAAGATGATGAAACAACTTAAAAACAAAACAAAAGGCACTAAGGGCGGCAAAAAAAGAAAAATGAAAAAGCTCCCGGGTCTTGGCGGAATGCCTATGAGCAATCTTCCAAAAAACTAACACACATTCAACCAAATAAAATTTGGTGAATATAGATTTATAACATTTACGGAGGTAAAGAAAATGGCAGTTAAAATCAGACTTAGAAGAATGGGTTCAAAGAAAGCACCTTTTTACAGAGTAGTAGTAGCAGATTCAAGATATCCAAGAAACGGTCGTTTCATTGAAGAAATCGGCACATACGATATTCTTAAGAAGCCATCAGAGTTCAATGTTGACGCAGAAGCTGTTAAGAAGTGGATTGCTAACGGTGCTCAGCCAACTGACACAGTTAAGGCTCTTCTTAAGAAGAACGGCATTATTGAATAATCAGTCACGAAAGGGAAACCAAAATGCAGGAATTACTTACTGTAATAGCACAGGGTCTTGTTGATGATCCGTCTGCTGTAAAGGTTACTGCCGATGAACCAAATGAGGACGGCACAATCGTATATCACATTTCTGTAGCAGAGGCTGATATGGGCAGAATTATCGGTAAGCAGGGCAGAATTGCCAAAGCTATCCGCACAATTGCTCGCAGCGCAGCTATCCGTTACGAAGAAAAGATTATGGTTGAAATCGACTGATAACTAAAACTTTAAAACCTTCGGCTTTTGTCGGAGGTTTTATTTTTTGTTGTTTATTAAAAGTCGTAGTAAATTATGGTTTAGCTCACAGCTTAAACTGAATAATTTAAAAATTTAGGTCAAGCCTTTTTAAAGGCTTGCGGGTTTGGGCAGAGCCCATAATATCTTCCAATGTTACAATTTGTCGGGCGCAAACAGCTACGATGTTTGCGTGCTAAGACTAAGTTTGTTAAAGCAGGCGACAGTCACTGTAATCAGAAACGCTAAAACCATAGTCAACGCAATGCGTTGACTATGAAAATAAATTGTATTTTCTTTTATTGCTTTCGCAAAGGCTTGCGCCTATTTGTTCAAGCCGCCAAACAGCAAGCTGTTTGGCTATCGTAAGATTGCGTAAATTGAAAGTATTTACGGGCTTTGCCCACACCCACGACCTTTGAAAAGGTCGACCAAACATTTATAATTGTTGGTAAATCATTTTGCTAAACCATATTCACCCCAACCTTTGACAAGGAGCAAAAATAAACCCGTGGCAACAGCCACGGGTATTTTTATGATTCTGAAATTGTAAGATTTGCTTTATAAGAACCAGAAACCCAACACGAAGAACCGTTCTCAATGTTAAATGTTACAGGCATTGAAACCGAGCCTTTCATACCGTCGGAAGACGATACATCAATAACAGCGGTTATATCCGAAGCACTAAGAGAGTCAATCTGACTGCTTGTGCCATAAACTGTAACCTCAAGATTCTTTTGCGTTACCTCCGCAGAATATCCCGATGCAAGACCCTGTACCATAAATTTTTCAACTGTCAGCTTTTTGCTTGACAATGACGACAAATCAAGAGTTACCTTAGCAGTTGAAGTATTACTGATATTCTTGCAATCGGTTGGAATTTCAACAGCAAGGTCAAATATTGATTTTGTATTTGTAAGTGATGTAAAATCAATCGGTGCAAGATTTACTGAATCAGTCTTATTCAATACATCGTCAGTACCTGCAAGCAGTATTGACGAAGGCTCAACAGAAATCATATCGTCGGTAATTTGTAAACCTGACGGTAAGTTTGTAAATGTCGGCTTTAAAGAAACTTCTTTTTCGGGAAGTACAGAAATCGCAGCCTCCACAGTTTTAAAATCAAGAGAAAGTAAATCCGTATTAATTTCTTTACCGTCAGCATCGTACAAAATAATATCTGCATTAACTTTGCGTGACGAATTAAGCGTACCGTCTATATTCGCAGCAGCCACAACCTTAGAAATCTTAGATACTTCAGACTGCGGACCTGTAATATATATGGTTTTTGAAGACAGTGTGGTTGACGCATAATAACCGTCGTCAACTTTATAAACAACATTTTCTTGAATATCAAATGTAGCTTCTCGCAGATAATCAATAAAAACATCAATCGTAGACGGTTTTATCGCAGATGAAATCTGAAAATCGCTGTAAGGGTCATTCTTTGAGGCATTAAGATACAATGTATAATTGCCCGCAGAATCAACATAGTTGGCAGCTGCTTTGACGGTAATATCAGACGCCTGTAACGAACCCACAACAGCTCTGTTACCTGTAACCGTAAGTGAGGCTTTATAATCACTGCCCGAAAAAACTTGCAGACCGTTATTAACAGCGTCTTCGGACAATTCAACCTGAACAGGTATATCCGAAATAGTCAAACTTGTATCGTTTCCTGTACTTATACTCATATAAATCCAAATCACAAGCGAAATTACAATTGATACGATAAATAAAAAGTTTGTACTCTGTACAAAAGCCCTTAATCTTGATCTTTTGCTTTTATTTTCCTTCATCCGACTTCCTCCTTATCTTTTGGAGTAAACCGGCAGCTGCCGAATCATCGTCAGTATTTTCAAGTAACAATGCCTCAAGCTTATCGATAAGTCTGTCGCGTGTAAAATTGCGGTAAAGTACGCCGTTAATCGCAAGCGAAATAACACCTGTTTCTTCACTGACAATCAAAACCACAGCATCGCTTTGCTCACTGATGCCAAGTCCTGCTCTGTGTCTTGTTCCAAGATTTATATCAACATTTTTGTTATCTGTAAGCGGTAATATACATCCTGCCGCAAAAAGTTTTCCGTCACGCACAATACTTGCGCCGTCGTGTAGCGGAGCTTTGTTAAAAAATATGTTTCCGAAAAGTGCAACCGAAGTATCTGCATTAACTATTGTGCCTGTTGCGGCTATATCGGAAAGTTTTGTTTCTCTTTCAAAAACAAGCAATGCACCAGTTTTTGAATGTGAAAACAGCAAAGCTGTATCTGCGGCATCTATTATTGATTTTTTAACAGCCATTTTCCACTCATCACTTTTTTCTCGATGAGTAATAAGTTTTATATACTTTTTATAAGTATTATTTCTACCCATTTGTTCCAAATATTTTCGGATTTCAGGCTGAAAAATAATAGCAACAAGTATAACTGATGCCTCGAAAAATGTTCTGAGAAGTGTCGTAAGCATCATCAATCCGCAAAGTGATGATATTAAATATATAATAAGAAGTGCAACAACACCTTTTAAAAGCTGAGCCGCACGGGTTTCTTTTACAAGCTTGAAAAGGCTGAAAATAATGAATGCAATAGCAAGAATATCAATAATATCTCGAATTTCAATGGTTTTTAATACAGCAAATACGCTTTGTATCCATTCCATCATTTTAACCTCCTCTGTTTTTCATTACTTTATTTTAACACACAACAGCATTGAATTGCAACCTTTTTTACATTCTTTTGTAATAATTAATTTGACTGACTGATTTAATAAGATAGTTAACTTCAAACTGTGTCGAAAACGAGGAAATAACTGCACGAACAGTACCTTTTTCAAGCGTGCCAAAGCATTTATGAGCGAGCGGTGCGCAATGAAGTCCGGCACGCACTGCAATATTAAATTTATCATTAAGAATTTGCGCCGTTTTTTCGCTGTCCGTATTTTTTATATTAAACGAAACTACCGGTACAAATCCGTCATCATCGGGTTTTGGTGTATATAATTCAATATCTTTAATTTTAGACAAACCGTCATAAAGATTTTTTGCAAGACTAATTTCATAGTCAAATATTTTTTGCGGTGATTTATTCATAACATATTTTATGCCTTCGTTAAGTCCAGCTATTCCAAGTAAATTATGAGTTCCGCTTTCAAATTTGTCAGGCAAAATTTCGGGTTGATTTACTTGTGCAGAAAGGCTGCCTGTTCCGCCTTGAATAAGACTTTCGGGAATAGTATCGCTGTTAATAACAAGCAAACCTGTACCCATAGGGCCGTACAAACCTTTGTGCCCTGCCGTACATAAATAATCTATATCGGAATTTTTTAGCGAAATCGGAATTATACCTGCAGTTTGAGCTGCGTCTGTGCAAAAAAGTATTCCGTTTAATTTGCATAGTGCCGCTATTCGTTGAATAGGTAATTTTATACCAAATACATTTGATGCATGGGTGCACACTACAAGTTTAGTGTTCTCTTTAAAAGCTTTTCTGAAATTACCAATTGTCTTTTCTGTGTCATTATAATCAACATCGGCAACAGAGTATTCTACTCCGTTACTTTTTAAATACTCTAAAGGCCGCACAACAGCATTATGCTCGTATGATGATATTACCGCATGATCGCCGGGTTTTAAAATTCCTTTTATAACAGTATTAAGTGCTGTTGTGCAATTGTTTGTGATAATAACATTTTCTGGATTTTCAATATCAAAGAGTTTTGCCGCATTGTTTCTGCATTCAAAAAGCACATCAGAGGCTTTTATAGCCATATTATGGCCGCCTCGTCCCGGGTTAGCTCCGATTTTTGTAATCGCATAATTAACAGCATTTACCACGGATTTTGGTTTTGGAAAAGTTGTTGCACCGTTATCGAAATAAATCATTCTAAATCAGCAGGATAAACTCCCTGCACAGGTATATTCATTGCCCTTAGTATTTCTACGCTTTCATCGACTCTGTTTATAACCAACAAACTGTAACCGCATGAACCATTACGATATTGCACGGGAGTACGAATAATTTTTGTAAGAATTCCACGCCGTCGCAATGCCTCTCTTCCCCTTTGAGTATAAGTTAAAGTACCAAAAACAAATACTGCTTTTTTCATATTATTCACCACTTTATAAATCTTATTTTTTAATATCTCCCTGCTATATAATATGAATTTCTTGTTATATGGTTATCTTATAATGTTTCAAACATTTTGAATCTTAGCTGTTCAAAATGTTTTGATAAACAGATAATTTCAGTTAAATTATGGTTTAGCGGAGTGTCGGTCGGGGATTGAAATTTAGCTAACGCTAAATTA
>ERZ650918.146-NODE-146-length-82317-cov-5.224964_pt1 | contig 82317 bp, 58 predicted proteins | sample MGYA00514758_ERZ650918 | MGnify/ENA metagenome assembly ERZ650918 | reverse complement strand
AACAATCTGATTTTCAAATCATTATATAAACTATTTTTGAGAGATTGAATTTATATTCAATAAAATACCTACTAATGAGATTCAAGAAGCCTGCGAAAGAATGTTGAGAAATTACTTTGACTACGATACACATATTTGTGAATTAAACATTGAAGAAAAGACAGCCTTAGAAAATGCAGGGTATTTCAACCTGTTCATGGAAATATATTTAGATCCTGACTTTACTAGTAACATATCCAATATGAGTAAAATTTGTAATTCTACTAATTTTTATATATCCCATCTAATGCAAATGAACCTCACTGTGTTATTGATTGAGAAAATCATTGCAGTATTTTCTATTGCATATCCTTATACATTACGTGATAGAATAAAATCGGAATATTTAGAAGAAGATAATAGAAAAGCTCAATTAAATCAAATTCTGATAGATAATTCGCTAACTTTACCAACAACCTTAATATAAAATTATAAAAAATCACTATCTTTGTACCCAGTATTCTCCATGAGCAAACTACCGCAAAAGCACGTAGCAAATCAGTGGGTTAAATCATGGGATATGCTTGAAGCAAAAATATAAAGTTTTAAATATCAGCGTGGTAACTCTGCAAGGAGAATCCAAGGCGGATCACATAAGAACAAAGCCAAACGGCAAAAAAAGAGACAAGTCCTACAATATCAACGTATTGTAGGACTTTTTTTATTATTTCAGTCTTGCTTGAAAGACAAAAAACAGGACACGAAAAGACACACTTTAGTATCCAAATCGTCCCCCCTTCCTCAAAAAACGATTAGGGGGGGCAAAGTTTATTTGATTGCGGCGGAAGCTGATATCTACCTGAACGGTGGCGCGAATGCAGCCGGCTATATCAATAAGGTTCGTGAACGTGCCGAAGCAAATCCGCTTACAGAAAGTATTACGGTGCGGGATATTTTGGACGAAAGAAGCCGTGAGCTTTGTGGCGAATATTGCCGCTTTTACGACCTAAAACGGACAGGAATGTTTAAGGACTCCGGGTATCTGGAAAATACTCATCCGGATTTAGCCCGATTCTTCCATCCGAATTATGCGTTACGTCCTATCTCAACCACTTTTACCGCTACAATCACCAATGGCAGTGAGTACCAGAATCCGGGATATTAAGTAGACATTATCATAATGTCAGATTTAAGTGTTTTTCTAAATAACACTTAAATCTTCACGCTAAGTTCTATCCCCCACCCTAAATATTGCTATATTGCAACAAATCATGACTGTACTAACTATTAATACACAAAACTGATAAAGATTATATGAATATCATTTCACTACGAAAGTCACCTCACTATTTGGAAAGGACTATTGCTTATTTTCAAAGCAAATGGGCGGACAATGATTCTAAGATGGTTTATGACGACTGTTTCAGACATTCCATCACAACGGAAAGCCCCATTCCTCAATGGTATCTTTTAATGAAAGATGATGAAATCATCGGGTGCGTAGGACTTACCACTAATGATTTCAATTCCCGCATGGACTTATACCCCTGGCTGGTCGCTTTGTTCATAGAAGAAAAACATAGGGGAAATAATTATGCAAACCTTTTAATAGAACAGGTAAAGAGAGATACACTGGCGATGGGGTATTCAAAATTATATCTAAGCACACATCATACTTCATATTATGAACGTTTTGGCTTTACGTATATAGGAGAATGTTATCATCCATGGGGCGAACATTCCCGAGTATATGAAATTGATTTGAAATAAACAATATATTAATCAAGAACTAAGAAGCAAGTATATGAAACTTTGGAAATACAGTGGACGTTTTTTAACAGTAACGGGAGTTATTCATACGATTTATGCACTATTCATCGGGAAAGATGCATTTTCGGAAATGTTCGGAAAGGGATTGGTAAACTCTGTCGGGGAAAATTACAACCTGGGATTTGCTTTTTGGTTCTTAATCTGCGGAATAATACTCATCCTTTGGGGAGAAACACTTCAGTATTACATCAACAAAGAACAGAAACCGGCACCTGCATTTTTAGGTTACGCTATTTTGTTGTTCACCATAATCGGCTGCATTATTGAACCAGTTTCCGGCTTTTGGCTCTTCTTGCCGCAAGCAATAATCATTATTTGTTCAAAGCGGAATTGAACGTGAAACAATATATAGGTCGTCCGATAAGGATACAAAAAAATAAGAGGAATAATTTGTCATGCCAATAGAAATAAAATATTTTGAAAATAGAAAAGACTGGCGAAAGTGGCTGACCGACAACTTTGAGACTGCCAATGATATTTGGTTTGTATTTCCCAGTAAGGCTTCAGGCAAAAAAAGTATAACGTACAATGATGCTGTTGAAGAAGCCCTTTGTTTCGAGTGGATTGACAGTACAATAAAGGCACTTGACGAAGAACATAAAATCCAGCATTTCACGCCCAGAAACCCTAAAAGTACCTACTCGCAAGCCAATAAAGAAAGACTAAAATGGCTACTGGAAAATAAAATGATACACCCTAAATTTGAAGATAAGATACAGGATGTCTTGTCTGCTCCTTTTGTTTTTCCCGATGATATAATGGGCAGATTGAAAGAAGATAAAATGATATGGGAGAATTACCAACATTTTTCCGAACCATATAAACGTATCCGGATAGCATATATTGAAGCTGCAAGGAAACGACCGGAAGAATTTGAGAAACGCTTAAACAACTTTATCAACAAGACAAAAGAAAATAAAATAATAACAGGATTTGGCGGGATTGATAAATACTATTAATCAATATTCAGAAACAAACGACTGATCATCCGAATTTATACATCCCCCACTTCAATATGTACAGGTGCTACAGATTGACTCCATAGCACCTGTCAATTATAAAACAATCAAGTAATTATGTCTGTTTTCAAATGTTATCCCTATTCAAGATCTCTTACACAACGTACATATCCTTTTCCGGCATTCACAAGCCTATCTTTATCTCCTCCCCATCGTGTGTCAACAGTCGTGACAAACCTGAGATAACCATCAAAATACATCTGATAACCAGCACTAAATGATCTTGCACCGTTCATATCGCGTTTGGAAAATCCTGTCCGAGAGTGAATAACTTGTCCATTTTTCATGTTGAAAGAAGGTAAATTCCCACCAAAATCATAGACTTTATCCTTCTCTCTGTCATCCCAATCAAACAAACCTCCAGCCATTATCATCAGTTCAGCTTCATTGGGTAAACGCCATGTCCCCAAATCGCTCTTATCCGGGTTCTGATAATAATAAGCACACGGAGATTTTCCTTTCTCTATATCACTTATCAAAGTACTCCAGATTTCATAATAATATTCACTTTCCCTGTTAGGCTTATTCAAATCCTTTGGTTTGTCTATTGTATTGGCTATATATCTGGCAACTTCAAACCCTTTCTGATAAACCGTATTTATCTGTGAGGTTTCATTATGTGCCGGTAGTTCATAAATAGCCCTTGTAGCCCGGGTAACATTAGAAGGTAAATTCTCAGCCCTGAAAATCAAGTACTCATTCTCCGTCCATTTATTGACTAATGTTTTATTGAGTTCCTTACCTATTTCATCGAGATGGTAACTATGATCCTCCGAAGTTTCCAAAATTCCCAAATCCCTGATCAATCTCACATCCGAATAAGGCATTCTTTTTCCCGGAGCAGAACTATTGCTATAATAATCAAAATTATATATAGGAGTCATACTATGTGACTCTTCCACCAACATAATGGTATTACAACTGGCCAAAGTCAAATTGGTACTTCCCATAAAAGCTCTTGAAGTGTACAATGCCGTAGCATTATCTGATGGAGCATGCCCGACAAGCCTGCTCTTTAACGGTAACGCTCGTTCTGCCACATACAACATATTCGTTTCACAAATGGAAGGAATATACCATTGCATTTCATTTGCCTGCATCTGTCCGTCACGATTGTTATCCCTGTTTCTTAAGAATGGGGTAAAACAAGCATACGTAGCATGATAATTAGACATTGCCAAATTCGTATGATCCTTACTTAATGTTAATTTTGCATTTGCTACTTTTGTCATAACCTGCCATAAAGTATTCTCTTTACTTCTAAACATAGGATCAGGCATTACATTATCAGTTAATCCTCCAGTACGTCTGCTCATTACAGACCACGTGTTTGCCCAACCATTAGAATAATATTTATTATAAAAAGCATCTGCTTCAGTAGCGGCTCTTACCATGTAATCCAAATCTGGCGTCTCATTTACATTCTCCACTCCCCAAACGCGCATACCGTCAGGACTATTGATAAACACTGTTTTTATGGACATCTGCCGAATGGTCACAATAGCTTGATGATAACGTGACTGTCCGTCAGGAGAAATTTCATGTGACGTATTTACCAGCAAATCAAACGTCCGATCCGGAGAGTTGGCAAAGATTTTCCACAAATCCTTGTCCTTAGGAGCGTTTTCCTGCATAGGATTTTGTTCGTAGAAATATTCATTGGCATAAACTGTTACTTTACAAAGTCCCGAAGCCGCATTGAATACATAATCAGGTTCATTCATCAGCCTGTAAAGGAACTGTTCCAGCGAAAGCAGATTAGCACCCGTATCGGAGAAATATTGCATATCCTCGTTTCCATTGTCGGCCAAAGTGCTTGGATGGATATAGAATTTGAGCCAGTCTGTATCAGCCTTTTTTTCTTTGAGGGGAATATAGTTGTTATTCTTCAGTTGCTCCAATTCCGCTTTCGTATAAGATATAATCTTGTCACAAAACGGCGTACGAATAGCAAAAGAGAGCATAGCATCATCCTTCAAACTGCCATCCGGGTTAAAAATAGCAAGCTCGTCCTTTTTAAAACGCATTAACCCCTGCTCATAATGGCAATCAAAGATAAACGACCTATGTGCGTCATATACCAAACCTTCCGTACCAGGAGAAGGTTCCTCTTCCTTATCCTTGTCTGACAATGCTTCAATAACCAAGTCATTCATCCCCTTAATAGTCACATTATAAGTATAATGCACATTACGTTCTATATCATAATCATTAACCGGATCCTCGATTGACGTATATCCCAAGTAGATACGGTAAGTCACTCTTCCAAAACGTTCGGTCGGAATATCTCCAGTCATCATGCTTTGACGCAATTCACCTGTAAATTCAATATAAGGAGCAAGATCCGGCGCATATTCCGTTGCACCGTTTTGTAGATTCGGTTTGTCAGTTGCACCTGCAACGGGAGACTTCAGTTGCTTCTGTCTCAGGTCATACCCTTTCCTATCCGCATTATATCCGGGAGAAGTGGGAAGAATGGCCTTCTTCGCAGCCTTCCGGCTTTCAGGCATATAGAATGAAGTAGTTATGTTGTCGGCATCTCCCTCAAACTGGAATTTTTCCGAGTTCCAGTATGATTTTCCGTCCATCCCGTTCGCGTCCCACGAAGCTGTTTGATCAGAACCTTTGGTATGTTCCGTAAGGAACGTTGAACTTGGAACATTACCGAGTTTGTATGTTCCAGGCTCAAATACAAGCCCGTCAGCGGTTTTCACATTAACCGTAACCTTAGCCTCACAACGCTTCAAAGAAACCTCTACCCGTTTAGTAGCATTGGAAATCGTCACCTTATGAGTCACTGACATTAGCAGGTTACCATTCGGACGGAACAAAGTATGTATAGTCATAGCCGCCTTTATTTTTTCCAAGTCAGACAGATTCTCTATCCCCTCCAGCACATCCGGCTCGACATGAAACAGCCCGTCACCGTCCGATTTATAGTTTGCCAACAGGAACAGTGTCTTTTCTCCCGTGGTGAGACCTATATTTTTCAGCAACCCCATACTAGTAGGCGCATCGTTGTCTTTCTCGCCCGTTGCCGCTTCCAGATCACTTGCAGCCATATTAAGCTCGTCCCTCGGATATTCACGAGAGAACTCCACCCCACCTGAAGCATTGAAAACCCACAAGTAAAGATCATAGATTTTTCTCTCTTCACTCTCTAATAAGGCAGAACGGGTCTTGGCGGTATTGGCTGCCGTACCGACACTTATGTCCACGGTGGTAGGTATTCCCTCCGTCACGCCACTCCTTTGAATAAGGTCTTCATCCGTGCAACATACAAGCAATGGAAGCAATAACAGAATGAAATAAGTTGTTTTCAGTTTATATCGTTTCATAAGTAATAAAATTTATCATGACAAATTCTTGTGTATATCATTGGAATGGAGGGAAATCCACATTTTTCCTTACCCACGGTTCGACCCGGTAAATGATCTCCTTGTCAGAAGACTCCGGTAAAACAATGAACACTTTATAATCTCGATTTGGATAAATCGGTCCGGAATATACACCAGGAGAGGTTTCTTCACCAACATCAAACAAGAAAGTCTTTGTCTTTAACTGTGAATTATTTCCTCCATCAGAATGCTCCACAGTCAACTGTATCTTTGGATGAGGGTACCCCTTTTGCCAAGTATTGCTTTCCGGAATATAAGGAGCCAGATACTGTGGCAAAAAGAACTGTTCATATTTCCGAGTTTCCATCTGCGTATGATCAATCTTTCCATCAGTAGTAAAAGGGGCCTCATATATGCTCATTGCTCCCCCGTTTTTTATTCCGTAAGAATAGACACCTGTATGTTCCATTATATTCTCTGTACTTGGGCTAGAAGCGGCCAGTTGGGATTCATCCGAATCATTTTCTCTGAAAGAAGGAGACATCATCACCGGAAAATTAAGAAAAGCAATCCTCTTATAAATATAATTTATTCGGTCATGAGCGGCCGCACTTGCGATATATATCCGGATGCGGGAGAAATCACGGAATAAGGGAACTGTAACCTCCTGCACCTGTTCCCCAGTAGAAGGTTGCACAGTTGCTTCTGCCTTTCCCGAAAGCATGCCCATATGTAATCTGTTAGACATTCCGGGAACATCCTCCCAAGGCTTTGCAACAGTCTCCGTCCAATCTATAATTTTTTCATTTGCCGGCGAAGGGTCTACGCCATCATAGGGGCTATTTGACGGAAGTCCGATACTACCATTCTCCTGTTCCTTAAGAATAGCGGGGAACGCTGCACCTACAATAGCTTCTCTGTTTATTTCTTCTATATCCATCTTTAGAAAATCCCATGGAATCTTATTGCGAAAATCTCCTTCAGGAGTATAATAAGGCAAATCCTGTCCCGTCTGATTGGGAGCATAAAAAGCATAAAACTCTGTTTCACCTTTAGGGATACGTACCTTGATCTGATACCGTCCACTCGTACCATCGGGATTAAAGGATATCAAGCTGTTATATACATACCGGTCTAGATCCTTGTTAAAAATCATAAGCGCGATTCTCGGCAAAGCAGGTGGTTTAGGAAATAACGTTCCGGTTTTATACCAGTTAGCAGGATCGGAAGAATATTCATCCAACATGTCACTCTCTCCTGCTTCAACACTTCTAGTCGATAAATTCAATCTGACAGTCACATTGTCCTCATCTGAAAACTGCTCCATAATATTTTCCTCTCCCTGGCAAGACAGCAGAACAAAAGAAAGGAGCAGTGGCATTGTAATCATAAAAAGACCAATAGCTTTTACCGTATGGATATATTTCATATATTTCAACATAATCTTCATCAATCAGTTATGGGAACCACATCCACTGCTTCCCATGGTTTTACACTTACACTCAAAGAAAACAGATTTTGCCGGAAATATAATGGAAGCAGTGCTTCCTGCCGACCTGTTATCTGAACTTTATCATGGTACTGTGCGATATATTGCGCTACATCTACAGTACAAAGAACTGCCTCATTCTGTACAAGATAAATCAATATCGGATCCTCGTCCTCAAAGCGCAAAGTATTGAAATCAAGTACAAAACGGTCTTTTTTCTCTCCGGCTGTAAATGGAAGATCAAATGAGGTAATTCCGGAACGAGTACCGGTAAAAGAGAAACGGGCTGACAAAGATTCCACCTGCAGACGGAATCCATTCTTAGTATTCTGTTCAAACCAAGGCTGTATATCCGCATCTCCATCGGGAAGCACTTCCGCATGTATTTTTACATGTTGAGAATAAAGGCGTACCACATCACGCGATTCATTCAGCACCTTCGATGTTACAATAGTTTCTCCTAAATACAACCTGTCAAACGTACCCACAGCCGGGATATCATTTTCTGTAAGTTCAAGACGGGACACCAGTCCTTCTTTATAACTATCTTTTTTTATAATGGAAGTTTCTTTCAAGGCATTACCTACAGCTACCACCCTATACTTTCCTTCAGGAAGTCTGACTTCCAATGGAGAGGATAACTGCTCTCCTTTGAGATGATATTTTTCTACCAGATTTTCATCTTCAGCATCAAAAATAAAGACATCAATATCATCTACATATTCTTGTAGATGCTCTTTATTATCATCAGCCAGATAGGAAAAGACAATGGTATTGCCAAGACAAGCGCCTAAGTCATCGTAGACTTGGTTGCAGGATGTCACGACAAACGCTGTGACCATCAGTAGCAGCCATGTAAATGCGTATCTAATGCTCATATTTTTAAAATAATAATAATCAAATATCTATTTTACAAACCCCTGAAAAGTCTTATGCTTCCATCAGTTTGTCTTACAAAAAAAGAAGGGCAGGAAATACCCTCCTTACGAGAACTTTCAGGCTTTCCCGTTCTTTCCGAACATGAAAAAAACGGGAAAGAACAAACAGACAATTAATCTATACCTACTTGTATATTAAAGAATAGGAAATACATTTACTGCCACCCAAGGTTGTACCTGCACTCTGACAATCACGTTTGCACTCTCGTTATTGAAATCTTCCTTACCACCCGGTTCAGGTATTACTCCTTCAGGAATAGTCGGGTCAGCATCTACTAAAATACCATTACCGCCATTCACTTTCGACAGATCAATGTTCAACAGTTTTCCGACCTTGTTTGCAGCAGCATCCAAGCCTGCATCCTGTCCTTCAGTTTCGGTATATCCAGTAACATTCAGGAAACGACGGTTTTCACTAACCTTTCCTGTCTTAAAAATAAAATGCAGAGTAGGAGCATCACCACCTTTCCCATAGTTAGTCACTTTATCACTGAAGAAATTGAAAGCAGCAGCTTTTTTAGCTGTCTCAAAATCAAAACCAACAGCATTATAATAAGAAGCAGCTTCAGACAAATCATTTTTTCCATCCGGTTTAAATGTACCTGTAGCGAAGTCATATCTATCACCCTGATAAGTTTTTGCTTCCAGCAACTCATTGGAACTATGGTTTGCAACATGGAACTTGTTATAGAAGCGATTCATCACAATGCCTGTATTCTCCGCTGTTACATCAACAACTTGGAAATATTTCTTCCATTCTGCATCATTTGGAGACGCTCCTGTCTTCACGTCATACTTACCGACATGAGCGACAAAAGCTGCCAGAGCTTCTTCAGGTGTTTTACCGGCATTAGCTTTTATCCAGTCTTCCTGCCATTTTTTAGCATCTGCCTTTCCTGACTGAGTCCATTCTATCTTCGCAAATTTGGTTCCCAATATCTGGAAACGGTTCATATTACCGGCAAGAGTGAATTCAGCGGCTTTAACCACTCTCTTATCATCCTGTGGATTAACACCATAAGATTCTTGACCGATTGTTGTCAGGCCTTTGGCATCTGCGTAAATAACCTCTCCAATTTTTGATTTAAGCACATAATCTACAATATCGGCCATTTTACCACCTTTCTGAACGATAGCTCCCTGAGGATTACAGATTACAACTGCCTCTTTAGTTGCAGCCGTCACATCGAGGAATTTATATCCTCCCGGGGTTTTATCGGCAGAGGCGGGAACGGCATTCACCAGTTGCCCCCACTTCGCGTCGTCCTTTATAAACTCTTCTGCAACCGTGATATTACCACTGCCATCTACCAGATACACATGTACTTTAGACAGTGCGGCCGCCGCCTGGTCAGCTACTGTTTCCTGTAAGTCTCCCATAGCGGCACGTGTCCCCACTTTATTAGTATTCAATGACACCCTAACGTCCACCGGATAACTTGTATTGTCTGATGTAATTTGATTTTCTTCATTACTACATGCCGCGAGCAATGCCAAGGCCGCAACAGTAAAACTTTTTACTACTTTCATAAGTTAATTGTTTAAATAAATATTAAAATTAAATCTAAGTTATATATTGATTATTTTCTATTTTTGAAAAACGTAGCGGCATGAATGTTACCATATTTAGCAGCCTCCTTCAACAAACTCTCAGCCCGTCTCCACTCACCTTTCAAACTATAGGCAATTGCCATGGGGAAAAGAGAACGAGAATCTTCTTTTACAGCATCCAACACCTGTAGAGCCCCATCCGGATCATTCCCGTATTTCAGCAGGGCATTGGCATAATTCAAAGTCGCCACAATGTCTCCCGGAAACTGCTCATATGCCCTCTTGTACACTGAAAAGGGATTCTCACTTCGGGAAGCATATAATTCGGCCAACAAGTACATTTCATACTGGCTAAGACATTCCGGGGTCGTCTCAAAAACTCCCGAAAGTTCCTCTAGTTCATAAGGCCTTACATCAAAACTGAGACTGAATGTCGTACGCCGTAGCTTTGGATAGAACTCCTTCAGGAGAATGTGATAGGTTCTGCCATTATCCAACTCACGGATAGCAGACTCGCGTTCCATATCATTTTGGTTATGTTCGATAATAAAAAGGATTTCGTCCTTATTGGCAAGATTGGAGCCACTGACTGCCGCTTTAAGACCTTCCCAGTCTTCCCCGATACCTTCAGCACTATAGACCACTGCTTTCTTCAAGGCAGGATATCGGTTGGCGATATAGTCCGAAAGGGTTTTAGTACGTCTTTGCGCAAGAGACCTATTATAATCAAAATCTCCTTCGGGCGAGGCATAGCCTTTTATATATACACTCTTGAGTTCCGCTCCTTTGATTTTCAAACTTTCAGAAACAAATTGTCCAAGCTTGGCAAGTTCCTGACTATTATCGGCAAAGGTCTCACGAAGCCCATACTGTGCCACAGGAAAAGTCACTTTACAATCAAAAGAATCCTTGTAACACTTAACCAAAACCTTTTCCGGTTCGATAAAATCATAGACATAATCTTTTGCTCCAAAAAATGGAATACCAGCTTCCAGTGCCATACCCTCATTCAAACTTACTCCACACTCGGCACAGCCATACGACACTTCCTCCACTATAATATGCCCATCTGCCATCCAACTTTTAAAAGGAAAAGTACTCTTAAATACCATAGGAGCATCTTTCAACTCCTTAACAGAATGCACTTCACCAAAACCAGCTTGTCCGGGCTTTTGATTACGTAAAGCCTTACGGCGCTTAATCACCTTATATCTTCTTTTTCCGGATATGCACACCTGTTCCAACTCTACGCTTTCTTTCCCGTCTGCCGAAATGTAACGGGGAGAAATACACACAACTTCTTGAGTTTTCAGTTTTACGACAGGTTTTATCGCAAACTCGATATTCAAATCACGTCCATCCACACTCCTCGCCACACGGCTATCTGAATAATCCCAACGTAAGTTGCCAGCAGGCAACACAGCATCCTGAGCATAAGTACACAACGGTAGTAATCCGCACCAGCCCACCATAAAAGACAGTTGCTTATAATATTGTAACAGTTTCATTAATATACTTTTTTAGCAAAATAGAAAAACAATAAAACGAACCCCAACTTATTAAAAGTCTACTTTAACATATAGATAAGGGAAATTGCCGCTTTAGTGGGGCCGATGTAATCAGCATTTCCCTTACCCATTTTTTTACCACATGTAGTACAATTATACTTATCATACTCAGCATGTACATAACCAACTCCCAAAGAAACCTCCACATTAAAACGATTGGAAACAACCCACTGATACCCAGCGCTCAAACCGCCTCCCCAAAAGTAGCCCTCGTAGCGGTGATCTTTCATACTGTCATCCTTTCTTTGAAGAACAAAAGGCACATCAACCCCACCGATATTCATCTGTCCTCCATGGGCATGCAACCCGAAAAACCAACCATTAAACACATCACAAGTCCAATAACGAAGCTCCGGCTGCACCAGCCAATGGCTAAACTTCTTATTTTTGTATCGGGGAGAGGTAGCATTTTTCGTGAATAAAAAGAAATTCATCCCCACCTGCGTGTCCAGAGTCCATTTTCTACCCATTGACAATTCAACAGAAAGATTAGGAGTCTTCAAGGCATCATATGCCAAATTGTTTTTTAGCGCCACCTTTTGAGCAAAAGAATGGGTACAAACAATTAAAAATAAGAGAAAAACTGATCTCTTCACACTAAAGATTTTTGTCATTTTTATTAAAACTTTTCACATCAATTTTTATTGATGCAAAATTAGTGCAGAAGCGCGGGAATGATGTTATACAAAAAAGACATAAATTAATAAATATACGCCTATTTATCAATAATGCACACGTCCTTATCTATACAAAAATATAACGGAACAAATAACAGGTATCTTTATCCTCCAAAACACTCTTATCTTTCAGTATTACAAACAACTGATCACAAGATCTAGCCCCCACACCATGCAATCTGCCAATTCCGTCAAAACCATTCCTTTTAATAAACCGCAACAGATCTTCCAATAAATAGATATTATATTTTCTAAGGTTTCGTAATATCCTCGGAGATATTCCAAAATTAGACAAAGGAGTGGACAGTGTTTCCAGATACTCAACCGGTATATCACACTCTTTAACAGGAACAGCAACTTTGGTTTCTTCACAAATAAAATTGTTCCGAGACAAGACTGTTTTACAATTTCTATACCGGAGATCGGCTAATTGAAGTTTTTGTTTTCCTTGAATTATATCCTCCCAACTATCACTCACTTCCCTCATAGCTTTTTCATACATAAAAATCAACGCTTTCCGGGAAAGGTTATACTTACCAGACAGCTCAACCATACCTCCCCCTGCCAACATGGAGTAAAAGATATCCTGCATTATTTTGTCTTTCAAACACATGGACATCTTTCCGACAAGCTCTTTAAAAAGGTCGGAGCAATGCTCTCTTGAACTACATAAAAGGTGTTTGTTCTCTCCCTCATTACCGTCTCCAAATTCCATATTATTCAATTCACCACTCACCATATCAGAAAAAACGTATTATAGTTTAGTTTTATTTTCTTTTTCACAGCTGCTTCGTAGTTCAGTCGGCGTTGCACCAAACAACTTTTTGCAATAGCAAGTCAGATGAGCAGGAGAACTGAACCCGAAATCCATAGCTATTTCCCGAAAAGCAATATCCGGTTCGCTAATTTTCTCACGGATCAGTTCAGCCCTTCTCTCCTGCATCCATTGATAAGGGCTTTGGTTAAAATACTCTTGAAACTTACGATTAAAAGAACGTTCCGAAACACAACATAAACTCGCGAACTCCTTCACTGTTCTCACTTTCTGATAATTATCCAATACAAAATTTTCAAACTTCCGTCCTATTTCGGTTGTTCCAGAAAAAAAAGTAGCAAGCTCAGACTTTGTATAAAAGCCTCTTAATATAAGGTTTATTTCCTGCTGTTTAAGAATATGCATATGCCTGCACAACATCCCCTCTCCCAAATAAAAAAGCAACTGCCTCAAAACGTACAATAGCGGTTTTCTGATTGGCAAAACACGACAATTCTCATTTTCTATTTTGTCATGCGAAATTGATTCAAGAAACATTTTGTCACAAGCTGTTATTTGTTTATCCCAAAACAATAAAAGACCTTCTGCCGATACAATACTATCAATCCGGTTTCTCTCATTCTGCGGTATAAGCAGCATGTTATTTTTAAGAAGGGGAATGTGACATTCTCGACCTATACTAACAGATAACTCTCCTTCTAAAAGAAACAAAATACAAAAACAACTGCTATTATCAATTTGGCCGGATTCTTGTGACGCCAATTTGTATCGAGCAAACCCACTGTCAAATTTTAGCTGATAATTAAAACAGGAATGATGTTCTGATAAATAAAGTAATTTCATGTTATAATACAAGTAGTTTTAAAAAAAAACAATCCATTTTACATATTTGTTTTTCACAAAAAAGACATCTATTTTTAGATTACAGACAAAAAACGATGATTATACAAGAAGCCTACTTAACAGTAAATATAATCAACACACAACACTATTCTGGAACAATTAATATTTCGTCTTCCTTTTACTTTCCCCCAACCAATTAGCATCGCAAATATTCGAATCGAGCATAAGGGCACAAAAGCTTCCATAATCAAATTGATCCTACACAATGTTCTACAAAGAAAAACCAATTCATTTTTTCTCGATTATACATAAATGACTATTTTTTATACATGAAAGACTATTTCCTCATTCTAACAAATTGACAGTAGTTTATTTATAAGCAAGATATAAGCCAAGATTTGTATTAAAAAAAAGCATCCTTTTTTCCACTGAAAAAAGGATGCATCATACAAACAAAACAAACAATAGCCACCTTCCCAGGCAGCAAAACTCCATTACTCCATTTTCTTATATTACCACAAATAAAAAATGGTAGGGGCATGGACTTTTTTAGGGAAACAAGGTGCTTCACAGCAGCTATATCATATAACTATATATAAACAACAAAACCGAACCATTTTTCCAACCAATAAAACAAATGATAACTTATAAATGTAAGCACACATCCGAAAATCATAAAACAAGACTCCTGTCCGGTTAATAAAATCTTTGCCAACCGACTATTACATATTATCATATTCTCTCCTTTATTCATAACAACAATATCACAAAAAGCTACCACTATTATTTGGGGGCAAAATTAGTTTGATATGACAAAACAAACATTATATTAAACAGACATTAATTTTTAAGAAACAGACAATTGCACATACACTTATAGAGTAATTCCTAATTTACTCTACAAATATTTTTCATGCATACTTTACCCTCATACCCTCATAATTCTTCTACATTCCCTTATTCATCAGCTTTTCAGCTATGAGAGCAAAACACATTTACCCCCTGAGGGTAAGTTTTACCCTCAGGACACCTACTTATATTGTAACGACAACAGATGTGCCATCCCCATCACTCCATCCTCACCAAATGATAAAGCGTCCCCCGATAAGACTTCCGGCAAGGTATATTCAATTTTTGGAGCGTGCGACCGAATTGCGCTACCTTATTGATAGCCAACTTATCACGTGTCTTTGTCTGTAAATAACTCAAAATTTGCATGGACGTCAGCCATTCGCCATCCTCTTCTTCCGCCACCGGACTAAAATAACAATGAAACAACTGCTCCAACGGACTTACCTGTTCAAATTCACGGTTTGTTTCTTTCAGAATCTGCTCATCGTCCTCGTTCAGCCAGTACCGTTCACCTTTATAAATAGCATCCATCGCCTGTGCATAAAGCTGTTTGTAGTTGATGGTGACATTCGTGTTGATAGGACCTGTCACCTCTATACAGATGAAACGGCGGCTCCCGCTGGGATCAGTCAGCAAATCCTTCTGATTGCTCGTGCCGATAAAGGAAGCATAACGACGCATTTCGCGGATAGTGTTGCCGTAAGGTTTCCGCAGATTAGCGACCGGTTTCTGCAACAGATGCTTCAGGAATCCCTGCTGACTGACATTAATCTGGTCGAACTCATCAATATTTATCAGGAAAAAACGCCCCAGATAACGCTCCGCTTCCTGCTTGCTTTTGAAGTCGATGCTGTCCGTATAGCCGAAACGCAGTTCCGGCGGCAGGATAATGCGGCAGAACGTTGACTTGCGAAACCCTTGCGGGCCGACAAGCAAAGGCGAAGTATTGTTTCCATGCTGCCGGTCCACCCCTCTCCAATGAGCCACCATGCTAAGAAACCAACGGTAGAACAACTCCTGCCAATGCGGATTGTCACAGGGAACCAGACCTGCCAACGCACGGATACGGTCTTTGCCGTCCCAACGCCCCACTTCATAAAGATATTCCTCTACGGGATTGTACAAAGGAACATATTCCGAGTTCAGGAAGCGGTCTACATCGCGATCCCATGCGCTGATACCCTCTTTTAACGCACAGATAGAAATACTGTTGCGCACACGCTTGTCCACGGGCTTGAAATGAAAATGGATGGAATCACGCTGACGGTACTCCAAATCATCCAACACAGTGTTGTAACGAAGTTCGTAACGCCGGTTCATAAATTCTTCCAACAGGAAAGCCGTCTCCTGCTCCCTGCTGATACTGCTCTTCTTGCCGAATCCCTTACATTCCTGATAGAGATTATGCAACTCGAGGCGGATGACCTGCTCATCTTCCTCACGATAATAGTGGATAAGTGTCTGTCGCACCGCTTCCTCTTCGGGGATACCCGCTTTGAAACAATGTTCGGCAAGATGCACGAGCAAGGGTTGAAGGTCATCCCCGCGTTTCCAGTCCTCCATTTCCTGAAGCGCACGGTTCAGCGCAGCTTCATAAACCTTCTTGAAAGTACGCGAAGACTCATATCCCGGCTGCAAGCGCGACAGAAGATTTTTCTCTCCCTGCTTGCGTTGCCTGAAAGTCTCTTCACCCACCATGGAGAGCGGTTGTTCCAGGCAGAACGGCACCGCGTCCGGGTTATAATAAGGAGCCTCATCCAATGTCATCCGGCATCTTTGCGTCAGTACCGGTTCTTTCAGGTCGATGTCAAAAGGGAATAGCGGCTGATAACATTTCACTGCCAGCCAATAGGCATGGACATGGAACAGTTCAGCGTCCGTTTCCTTTTCGGGAAGTCCGCCGGCATCCGACAAGGCAAAACGCACCCATATTTTTACACTCCGCCCACTGGAGCCGCAGAAAGCGGCGAAAGTCTGCGGTAAAAGCGCCGCCTGCCGCTTCACAAACTCGATTTCGGACAGACCCGCCAAGTGCTTCACTTCCAGTTGCACGAGTCCGTTATATTGTTTCATCTTCCGTTCACCGTCCTTCGTACGGGTATATTCCACGGCGGAATAAATATAGGGCAGCTTGTCTATGTGTTCATAGTGCCCGTACGAACCTTCCATCAAAGGTATCAGTTCGCGCAAAGCCGTGATATGTCCCGATTTTGTCTCCGTCTTCATTTTGTCGAACAATGTGCTTGCTTCACAAATGCTGAGAGTCTCTTTTCCACTCCCGCTATCCTGTCTGATTAAAGTAAATTTCATCCTGTTTTTGTCTGTTTTTTCTACAAATACAACATCTTGTTTATTTCCTGTAAAGATACGCTATTAATTTGCAGGAAACAAGCATTTCTTCTGATTAATACCCGCATTTTATTTGCATTACACCTATATTTCATGTATCTTTGCTTAATAGTTACCAAGGGCTCACTAATGTGAACATACAGGCTACCAGTTGTAAACAAAAACGTCCACAGACGTTAACGGCTTTGTTCACATCAGTGAGCCCTTGTAAAGCATTAAGGCTTAACAAAACGAACAGTAAGCATTAACGTACAACTATATAAGAGAATACATAACAAGAACAGTTACTTTAAAACAAAACATGAAGCTATGGCAATATTATTTGACTGGTATGAAGACCCGAAACCTTCGGACAAAGAACAGGGAGAGAAAACACTGCATCCGCGTTTAAAATATAATGGTTCGATAGGGACTGACCTGTTGCGCCAACGTATCCAGGAGCGTTGTTCGCTGACGGCAACGGATGTCACCGCCGTGCTCGACGCCCTTTCCCACATCATGGGACAAGAGTTGGCGGACGGGAAGCAGGTACATCTGGACGGTATCGGCTACTTCCGCCCCTGCCTGACCAGTACGGAACCGGTAACGATTGACACGAAACGAAAGGCGACCAAAGTAAAACTGAAATCTATTCTGTTTCGTGCCGACCAGACATTGAAGAATGAGTTCGGCATACTGAAAGTCAAAAGCCTGAAAGGCGGACTGGATTTCTCGCAACCGACCAATGAAGAAATAGACCGGAGACTGACAAAATACTTCCAGACACATCAGTTCATGCGGAGATATGACTTCCAGAATCTCTGCGGAATGGCAAGAAGCACGGCTATGAGGCATATCCGACGGCTACGTGATGAAGGAAAGCTGAAAAATGAGGGTGGAGTGATGCAACCGATTTATGTGCCGGGAAGCGGTTATTATGGTAATAATGAACCGATTACGGGATAAATAGGAAATTAGCACCCTGAGGGTAAAAGTTACCCTCAGGGTGTTTTATCATTCTGCCCTCATAGCTGTAACAACGATGAATAAAGAGTTTCAAGCAAACTATGAGGGTATGAGGGCAAAATCATGAAAAATAATATTCCGTGGTGTCCGATTGGCATACCTTTCCGATTTAAATAATAAACTTATATAACTTAAAGAAATCGGAGTATGAAAAAAGTATTCATCCAACTATTATTCGCTATCCTGCCACTTTGGATAGCAGCACAAGAAAAAGGTGTCGAAAACAATTATTCACAGAAGAAAGACACCGTTTATGATGAAGGTAAAGGTGTCCTGTTCCTTGATATCTCTTATGAACAAGCCCTGAAAAAAGCAAAAGCGGAGAATAAGCGTATATTTGTAGACTGTTACGCTTCATGGTGCGCTCCCTGCAAAAAAATGCTGGACACCACTTTCAAAGACACCCGGATCGGTAACTTCATGAATTACCAGTTCGTCACCATCAAGGTCAACATGGAAAAAGCAGGTGACGGCAAAATGCTCAAAAACAAATTCGGAGTCAAAGTCTACCCCACTTATCTGCTGATAAATCCGGACGGCACCCTTTATAATAAATTTGTAGGCGGAGCCTATGTCACAGCCTTTGCCAACAAGCTAAAAAATGCATTACTGGGTGAGGAAGACGAATACACCAAAAAAGAACGTATGCAGAAAGGGAACTGACATTTTTCTTTTTCCAACAGGTTCCTTCTTTCGGTTTTTCACTAAAATCTTTTGAAATAAAGACAAAAATACTATTTTTGCACGCAACTCTCAACTAAATTAATAAAGGAATCAAAACGTTCGGAGTATTGGAAAAGGAGACTGAGTTTGAACTGTTTTTTAAGGGAAACTATTCCCGCTTCTATTATTTTGCCTTTCAAATGATAGGTGACAAGGAAGTGTGTCGGGATATTGTAGGCGATGCCTTTGAACAGGCATGGGCATTTTCCCATCAGAAAGAACAGTTCAACCTTACCAGTTATATGTATTCGCTGGTACGCAACAAGTGCGTTGACCATCTCCGCCACGAGACGGCAAAAGCCCGGTATGCAGATTTCTATATGTACATGTATAACGAAAGTGGCGAGGACGACACATACGAGGAAATGGAACAACAAATCTCGGAAATGTACGGCATGTTGGACAAGTTCACCCCTAAAACCCGTACCATCCTAGAAATGTGCTACTTCCAAAAGAAAACATATAGTGAGACAGCCGATGAACTCGGTATCAGCGTCAGCGCCGTGCGGAAACATATCGTTAACGCTTTGAAAGTATTCAGAGCGGTAATTGCAAAAAAAGACAAATAAGTGGTGTACAAAACCTAACCGGATACGATATATAACAAACAGACTGTTACAATCAATGGATAAAAAAGAAGATATAAAGGAAGAAGAACTGGAACGAATCGTCAAATTGATGGAAGATGGAAAACAGCTGTCCGACGAGGAACTTGCATCAGTCATGCAGGATGAAGAGGTTATGCGTACTTGCCGGGAACTGCAAAACTGCAAGAATGCCGTAATACGCCAATGCGACAATGACGCTCCCGATGTGGAAAAGGAATGGCAGGCATTCCGCCAAAAAGAGTGCAGTATTCCGTTCTCCACTACGCAGCCCCGTTCTCTCGCGAATCCGGCGGCCCCCCTCCAATCCTCCAACGGAAATAAATCACACCGTTTCTTATGGGGGACGTTGACGGGAATAGCCGCATCTTTCCTCATCGTTTTCCTGTACTCATGGCTGATAGGAACGCCGTCGTCAAAAAGCGGAATCGTTGCCTTCCAAGCCATTGACAGTGTGCAGCAGGTGACGTTGCAGACAAGCGCAGGCGACCGGTTCGCCCTTGCACGGGACACACGTGAAGAGGCTTTGGAAGCAGTAGGTACCTTATTCAACAATAAAGACACACTGGAACTTGCCTATACTGCCAGAAACAATCCGGATGTGTCCGAAGAAAATATCGAGACACACCGTCTTTCCACTCCGAGAGGACAGGATTTCAAAATCACCCTCGAAGACGGAACCGTTGTCTGGATGAATGCGGAAAGCAGTCTGGAGTATCCTTCTCAGTTTGGCGGCAAGACCAGGTCGGTCCGCCTGAAAGGGGAAGCTTATTTCAAAGTGGCGAAAAATGCGGAATGTCCTTTTGTCATCTGTACCGACCGCATGCAGATACAGGTATTGGGTACGGAACTGAATGTACGCAATTACGTTTCCCGCGACTCTCACGTCACCTTGATTAACGGACGGGTGCAAGTCAGTGACAGTGAAAACAAGGAAAATTCAGTTTTTCTGAATCCCGGCGAGGATGCCCAATGGTGTGAGAACGAAGCTTTCGTGGTCAAGAACGTAGATACGGACGCTTATGTCTACTGGAAAGACGGATATTTCTACTTCGATAATATGCCGCTGATGGACGTAACTCAGGAACTCGGACGCTGGTATAATATAAACGTCATATTTGAAAACAAAGCATTGATGGATATGCATATCCGGTATTTCTGCGTACGTAGCGAGACACTGGAACGGGCGATAAGCCTGCTGAACCGCATGAAAAAGATTCACGCCACATTAAGCGGCAACACTCTATATATCCGATAAATCTTGCACTGATTCATACCTTCCAAATTCATTCATGGAATAATACTTTCTTCCGACACCTGTCAGAAAAAACTAGTATCGGAAGAAAGCATACGTACATTCTGTTAATATTCTATTCTTTTTGCTATTATTTACATATCCTCCCTTTCACAAGCGATTTCAGAATGAGCAGAGCTTCTTCTCCAATCATAAACTAATGCTACCTTTTCCAATAAATCACTCTTTTTTTGAAAAAAAATCATTTTTAGGGGTGCCTTATTGCTAGTGGATTCCGATTTAACAGTAAAGGTCTAATTATATAATGTTAATAGTTTATGAGAAAGTTTTCAGTTATTTTCATTTTAGCCTTCCTGCTTATCCAATTCTGCCCGGTCACAATGAGCGCCCAGAAAGGGAAAGACAAGGAAATCGTGCTTGAAGTGAAAAACGAGCGGCTTCCCCAAGTATTCAAACGCTTGGAAAAAGTGACAGACTACAAAATCATGTTCATCACGGAAGATGTGAACAAGTATGGCGTAAACGGAACAATCCGTGCTAAGGACATTCATGATGCCATGAAGCAAATCATTGGTAACAAGCCATTGGAGTACACCATTGACAAACAATTTATCACGGTGACATCCAAAGAAACCAACCGCACGGCAGAACCCAGACAAGAAACCATCAAGGTACAAGGAAAGGTGGTGGACGAGAACGGAGTTCCCGTGCCGGGAGTCAACATCAAAATCCACGGAACCAAACAGGGAACCATGACCGACCTCGACGGACGGTACACTGTAAAGGTGAAACCGGATGATGTACTGGACTTCTCGTTCATCGGCTACAAGACCGAACAAATCCCCGTGAAAGGAAAGACGACAGTGAACCTGAGCCTGGAACCCTCTTCGAAGAATCTGGATGAAGTGACAGTCGTGGCTTTCGGCTCACAGAAGAAGGAAAGCGTGGTGTCTGCCATTACGACCATACGTCCCGGTGAACTGAAAACTTCAAGTAGCGACCTGACCTCCAGCTTTGCCGGAAAAATCCCCGGAATGATTGCCTGGCAGACCGGCGGACTTCCGGGAGCCCTGACTGAAGACGAGATGAACACAAAGTTTTATGTACGTGGTATCACCTCATTCCAGTCCAGCGCCAACTCCGACCCGCTGATATTGATTGATGGAGTGGAATCCTCCAAACTGGAACTGTCCCGCCTGGCAGTAGAGGACATCGAATCTTTCAGTGTCCTGAAAGACGCTTCCGCAACTGCCATGTACGGTGCACGCGGAGCCAACGGAGTGATTCTCGTCACTACCAAGAAAGGAGAAGAAGGAAGTGTCTATACCACCGCACGCTACGAGATGGTTGTCGGCAAACCGACACGGGAGATCGATGTGGTAGACCCTATCACCTACATGAAAATGTATAATCAGGCTATCATGGGACGTTCCAACGCCGGAACTCCCAAATATAGCGTAGAACACATCAACCGTACAGCTTCCGGCAGGTATCCGTCATGGGTGTATCCTGCCAATGACTGGTACGATATCCTTTTCAAAGGACAGAGCATTAACCATCATGCCGGTGTCACTATCCGCGGCGGTTCCAAAGTGATACAATATTATGCATCCGTCAATTATAACCGTGACCAAGGCATGCTGAAATCCGACAAATTGAATGATTTCGACTGTAACATCACCAACAATCAGGTAAGCTTCCGCACCAATTTGAATATCAACCTGACTTCGGGTATACGGCTCGTTATCAACTCGGCTACCAACATAGATAAATATCACGGTCCGGTGACCGACCAGTCTGCCGCATATTCATATGCCTTTAACGCTTCTCCGGTAGATTTCGCCCCTATCTATCCTGCCGACGAAAACTACAGCTGGCCACATATCCGTTTCGGTACAACCGCTGCCGGAGCCACCAATCCTTATATGATGAACCAGCAAGGATATAAGGAACGTACCCGATATTCCACTACCAACAAGGCGGAATATATCCATAATCTCAGTTCTCTGGTAAAAGGTCTGGAAGTCCGTCTAAGCGCTTCTTATGTCCAGTCGGGTTACTATGACAATACATTTACAACCAGTCCCTATAAATATTATCTGAAAAATTATGATTTCGAAACCGGCAGACACACCTTGGCGGGAGTAGGAAACGCAACCGCTTCAAAAACGCTGCGAGTAGGCGGAAACAGCAATACCACCGATACACGCGTCACTTATGAAGGACGGGTCTATCACACCGCAGCCTGGGGAGATCACCAGACCTCATTGACCGGAGTATTCCAAGCCTACGAACGTACCTTTACTCCTATTTCATCCGTTCTGAACGGGATGCCGCAACGCAACCTGACTTATTCCGGACGTGGTTCATATGGGTACAAAGACCGGTATTTCGGTGAAGTAAGTGTCGGTTACAATGGTTCCGAACGATTTGCAAAAGGCAACCGTATGGGAGTATTCCCGGCTTTGGGAGCCGCATGGGTGGCCTCAAGCGAGAAATGGATGCGTCCGGCTTCCAACTGGCTTTCTTACTTGAAATTCCGCTTCTCCTGGGGTAAAGTCGGTAACGACGGCATCATTTCCACCCCACGCTATGTATATTTGCAGGATATCGGTTCAACCGGAGCCGGCACCACAAAAGACGTGGAAGCCTATAAGACTTCAGGTTCAAGCTCCCGTAGAATTGTAAACTTCTACGGTGATGAGGATATCCAATGGGAAATAGCGGAACAAGCCAATCTGGGTATCGAAGCCAAATTCTTCAAAGGACTGCTTGAAGTGCAGGCAGACATCTATCAGGAAATCCGCCACAATATCCTTTCCAACCGTTATGTCATTCCGGCGAATGTCGGTATTGAAGTGGCTCCGCTGGATAATATCGGCAAAACACGTTCACGCGGAATCGACCTTTCGGCCAAAGTACAGCATCAGTTCAACAATGACTTCTGGATGATTTTAAACGCTACCGCCACTTATAATAAAGTTGTTTACAAGGAGATTGAAGAAGCTACCAACAAACCGGCCTGGCAGCGTATGGCAGGCAAGGAAATCAGTCAGGCAGTGGGATATATAGCCGAAGGAGTATTCCGCGACCAGGCTGAAATCGACAACTCGCCCCGACAGGACGGAGATGTCATGCCGGGAGACATCAAATACCGCGACTTGAACGGTGACGGTGTAATCACCGTGGCGGATGCCACCTACATCGGTTATCCGGAGACTCCGCGGGTCATCTACGGTTTCAGCGGTTTCCTGAACTATAAAGAGTTCGAGTTCAGTTTTGCCTTCCAAGGTTCGGGCAAACGCACTTTCTTCATGAATCCGAAATCCATCTCCCCCTTCTATGGCGACCATGCCATGCTGACAGCCATTTACGAGGATCACTGGTCGGAAGACAACATGAGTTCAAGACCATTTTGGCCACGCCTTTCTCCGCAGAATATTGTCACACACAATCCACAAGAGGACTGGTACAGCGGGGCTGAAGTGCGCAAGAGTACCTATTTCATGCGTGAGTGCAGTTTCCTGCGTTGCACCTCACTCCAGTTGGCCTACAACCTGCCCAGAAAGTTGCTGAACAGATGGAAGATGCAGAATGTAAAGTTCTTTGTCAGTGCAAACAACCCGTTCTGTTTCACGAACTTCAAGATATGGGATGTCGAATTAGGTGAGAACGGTTTTAATTATCCTATTCAAAAGAGCTATTCCATGGGCTTAAATATTAGTTTCTAAAAACAACACATGATGATGAAAACAAAGAATATCATATACAGTTTATTGTTCGTCGCGTCCATCTCCTTCACCGGCTGCAAGGGCTATCTGGATGTAGTGCCGGACAACGATATCGAAACGATCGAGACGACTTTCGAGAAACGGGAAGATGCCTACACATGGTTCAAGACCTGCTACTCCATGATAACGATGGACATTTCCGACATCAATGCCTGTCCGGCCTTTTGGGGAACGGACGAAGTGGTGGCTGATGATTATATCCGCCTGACCAACCCCAACAGTATGCCGGGACTGATGATTGCCGACGGTATACAAATGGCACAGTCTCCTTATGGTGATGTATGGAAAAGTACGAAATTTTATGGCGGTATCCGCTATTGCAACCTGTTCCTCAGCCATATAGACGGCGTGTACAATATGCTGCAAGAAGAAAAAGACCTTTGGCGTGCCGAAATACAAGCACTGAAAGCACAATACTATTTTGAACTGATGCGCCGCTACGGTCCCATCATCCTGGTTCCCGAGAATATCAATGCGGCAGCGCCCATTGAAGAAATGCAACAGCCCCGCCGTCCGATTGACGAAGTGGTGAAAGCAATCGTGGAACTTTGTGACGCGGCAATTCCCAAATTACCTTATTATAAGGAGCAAGAACAAAACCACTACGCCTATTTCTCCAAAGAAGGAGCGGCTGCTCTCAAAGCAATGACGTTGCTTTACGCCGCTTCCAAGTTGTTCAACGGCAACACTATGATGGCGGATATGGTAAACAAGAACGGAGAACGCCTCTTCCCCGCATATGACAAAGAAAAATGGAAGAAAGCAGCGGAAGCCGCCGATGAGGCTCTGAAAATCGCAGCTGATGGTGGCAAACAATTAGTTGAGGGAAGCTCAGAATGGCCGACTCCCATGCTGAACACCATCCGTGACATCCAGCAATCATGCCTCAACTACGACTATAACAACAAGGAAGTGCTGCTGTGTGTACGTCATCAACGTTTCTCCGCCCCTGTTTTCTATCATCCCAGATTTACGGAAGAAGAGCTGAATTACTATGATCAATATTGTGTCGGTGGTTTCGGTGCTTCCATGAAGATGGTGGAAATGTACTATACGGAACATGGTCTGCCTCTCTCGGAAGACAAACAATGGGTAGCTTCCCGGTATGCCATGTCCACGGAAAGCGACGAGCGGTATAAAAATATTGTTCCGCTGGGCGAGTCCATCCTGAGCCTGCACCGTCGGCGCGAGCCCCGCTTCTATGCCAATATCATAGCTCATAATACATTCTGGTATAAAAAAAGTGTAAACAGCACCAACGAACCCATGCTGTGCGAATGCCTGCAAGGACAATTGATGGGAACTGCTTCCAAACGTTATGACTCAAGTATCCCTCAATGCCTCACTGGATATTATGTGAAGAAATTCGACAATGCGGATGTAGCCTTAAAAGATTATTACGCAAACAGTTCTTCCGAATCCGGCGACATCCTGTTCCGCCTTCCGGATTTGCTACTGGCATCGGCAGAAGCATGGAACGAATATCTGGACAAACCGGACGAACGTGTATATGACCCGCTGGACAAGGTTCGTACGCGAGCAGGAATTGCCAAAGTACGTGATGCATGGAAAACTTATGCGCGTAATCCACAAAAGGTAGAGACACAAGCAGGCATGCGTGAAATAATCCGGCAGGAATGGAATATCGAATTTGCTTTCGAAGGACGCAGATTCTATAATCTCCGCCGTTGGATGACCGCACACGAGGAACTGAATGCACCGCTTTACGGATGGAACATTATTGGAGATACGGAAGAACGTTTCTACAACAATAATAAGGAACCGGTCATCGTATGGAAAAAACGGGGATTTACAGCTCCACGCGACTATTTCTTCCCTATCGGCAGTGAAGAAGTAATGATTTCGGGGTGTGTCCAGAATCCCAACTGGTAATCGTTGAATTGATTTAAAGACAAGACAAGTATGAAAAGATTAATTTATTTAATAATAGCAATTTGTACCTTTGTTTCCTGCAATGACGAATCAGAGGGATTTACTGTAGATTTGCCGGCAGGCGCTTTCCAGTTTACTCCGGCAATGGGCGGCGCAATGCTGCGCTACAAACTGCCCGACGATCCGGACGTGATAGCCATAAATGTGCGTTACAAGGATGTGTACGGCAATAATATATTAAAGACAGGCAGCAATTCGACAGACTTGCTGGCAATCACCGGATTCAATGAGGAAACAAGCGATGTTCCGGCACATGTGTCATTCCTGAAACGAAACAATGAAGAATCACAACCGATCGACGTAACTTTCAGCACATTAGACTCTGCACCGATCTGCTTTATCAACGGCGCGGAAGTGAAATCCGGCTGGAACGGATGCACGCTCGAATACAACAACCCGGAAGGCACTACAGGAATGGCGCATGTATTCTATCTCGGCATCAATCCGTTAGATAACCGACAAGATACGATATTACTCGAATCATTCCCGTTGAATGCAGGACAGGATATCAGACATTATACGCCGCAACAGAAAAGTGCATACAACACCATCATTGTACGCGCTGAAGATTACCGCGGATATATTGTGAAAGAAAAGGTTTGGGAGAACATTCAGGCTTTCAATGTGGAAAAACTTGAGCCGTCCAACTTTGAGATTGTCTATAATAATTCATTGGAAGTGCCGGAAGAGAAAATCGGGCTTCAATATCTGACAGATGGGGATAATAAGGGAACTGCATGGTTCCAAACTCAAAATGCACATCATTATTATACATTCCTTTCAAAAGAAAACGGAGTAGGCGAAAATTCTGAGCCTATGTATATTGATTTGAAAAAGATGCGTCCGATATCAGAAGTTCGATTTTATGCTTATCGTCACGTCGGCACATATTCCTTTAGCGCCAAGTCTTTTATAGACTGGGGTGGCAGTAGTACTTCAGCATCTTATCAAGGACCGCAATATTTCAAACGATACCTGATGAATAAACTGCCATGTTCCATAACCATATACGGTTGCAGACAAGATGCTTCCGGTTCTGACTGGAATAATTTGAAATGGGAGATTTTAAGTTCATTCGAAGACGATCCGGATATAGACGATGATGCACGCTGGACTTATCACGCAGCAACTTGTGGAGGAGTCAAAAAAGCTCACTGTTTCGGTACACTAAGCTTGATGGAAGGTGCCAGCACGATTTATAAATCAATGAGCATCAATATCGACTTACAAAAAGAGGGATTCCGTTATTTGAAGATAAAATTTAATGGAGCTTATAACATGTATCCGTCAGCGTACGAGCGTGATGATACGACAAACAAACTGACGAAATACCTGACATTGCATGAACTTGAAATATATTCTGATAAAGATTAAAAGGAGGAGTATAAACATGAAAAAATACATAGGATTATTAGTAGTTATCTTAGCAATGGTATCTTGCGAGTCTTTGGAAGATACCTATAAGGACTATGCAGGTGACGGCCCTATCCGTTATCTCGGTAAATGTACAGACTTGGTTGTTCGCCCCGGTTGGAACAGGCTGATTGTCAGCTGGACAAACAGTGCCGATCCGGTAATTGATAAAATTAAAATCACCTGGTCGAAGGATGGAGTAGTAAAGGAGCAATTATTGGACCGGGAAATAAACAGTTTCAATATTCCGGATTTAGAGGACGGCAATTACGAAATAACAGTATGTTCAATTGACAAGGAAGGAAATACATCTTTAAAAAGCCCGATTTACGGTCGCCCGTACACAGCAAACCATGAGATGGTACAATCGTTTACTCAAATTGTCTCCAATCATTATTTCTTGAAGAATCGCCTGGTTCTCCTCTTTCAAGGATGGGAAGAGAATGTTACAGAAGCCTGCCTGACATATACCCGGCCAGATGGCAGTACCGGACGAATCGAACTGGATGAACAACTGGTCAATAAACTTTATTACTTGTTGCCCGATGCAATAGACACATCCAAACCGGTAGAACTTTACCGCTCCGGCCGTATTCCCGGCTGTGATGATGAAATTGTATTTGCCCCCACGGAACTTGATAACGTCAGATTATTCAATGCAGACTTCAAGCAGGAAATGAAACGCCAGTTCGGTTTTGACGAAGATATTCCGGATAATTGGGCTTCCACTGTCGAAGAAATCAGTTTTGACTGGACTATCGGCAGTTTCTCGGACTTATTGAATCTGCCAAATCTAAAGAAACTTGTATTAGGGAAACATCGTTATATCCGTGATGAGTTGGTGAACGATTCCGAAACTGCTCAAAGCAAGGTATATGATGCTGCATTAAGTGATTTTGTTTTAAAGACACTGCACGAATTGAATCCGGATTTCGTAGTAGAACGTTATAACAAACATTATTCTAATCTGACTCAGGCTGAATATCTCGAGGAAAAAGGAACAACCTCTATTCCCGATTATTCATTCCTTGACCTTTCAAACCTGAAGTTCACTTCTTCTCCAGCTGACGCCGAGAACTACAAATCATCTTTGGAATGTCTGACAGACAATAATATTGGAACGATCTGGGAACCTGCCGGAACAAAAGAATTGACGACTTATTCACTGACATTGGACTTAAAGACTGAAAGAAACCTGCAAGGCCTGAAACTTGTACAAACCTATTTCGAGAATGAGAACAAACGTTCCTGGTGTCCCGGCATAGTCAAAATATTCGTATCCAAAGATTCTGAAAATTGGGAAAACGCCACTTATCTGGAAGAACTGGAAATCGGACATAGCACCGGAGAAGTGAATATCATTCCATTTGTAGAGGGCGGCAAACAAGCCCAATACGTAAAGGTAGTGGTTTCTACACCACATTCTGAATCTATTTATAATATAAGTTTAGCTGAGATAGGGCTATATTAATTATTTCTTACCAGGCAAAACCTATATCGAACCGACACTTAAACAAACAAGGCAACATTCGCTTTTCTGAATGTTGCCTTGTCTGTTTAAAGCTTCCTTATAACCCGGCAAGGATTTCCTACTGCCAGACTATTCGACGGAATATCTTTAGTTACTACACTTCCGGCACCAATAGTCACATTATCACCAATAGTAACTCCCGGCAAGACAACGGAACTACCGCCAATCCATACGTTATTTCCTATTGTAACGGGAGCTGTTAGTGATCTCCCAAACTGGCTGTCTGGAGACAGTCGTTCCGTCGGATTCACGGGATGAGTGACTGCGTAGATGTGTACGCCGGGACCTATACCGCAATTGTCTCCAATCGTAATGCGATTGCAATCCAAAAAGACACAGTTCATATTTATCTCAACATGGCTGCCTATATGTATATTCTCTCCATAATCGACAAAGAAAGGTGCCGCAATCCATACATTATCCCCACGCGAGCCTACTAATTCATCCAAAATAGCAGATAATTCTTCACTATTCCGACTATCCGTATTATTATACCGGAACTGAAGTTCCTTTGCATAATGCCAACGCCGGAGTAATTCCGAATCGCCGCAATCATATATTTCTCCGGCAAGCATTTTTTCTTTTTCTGTCATAAGCTAATTTTTATATTTTATAGAACAGCAGATTATTATACGGAGCAAACATACACAAAAATCTTCAAATTTTATGTATGTTTGTCTTTTGAAAAAGGATAAAGGGAGAAACCATGAATATCGAAGAATATAGAGAATATTGCTTATCAGTAAAAGGAGCGACAGAATGCATGCCGTTTGATGAACATACCTTGGTTTTCAAGGTCATGGACAAGATGTTTACTTTTGCGACGCTACGCCCTAAAGATGGAAGATTCTGGGCTGATATGAAATGTATTCCTGACAGGGCGGCAGAATTAGTAGACCAATATGAGGATATCTTTTGGGGACCTTTTTCTGATAAGAAACATTGGATTACTGTTTATTTAGAGGGGGATGTATCAGATAAGCTTATAAAAGAGTTGATTAGTCATTCGGTAGAGGAAGTCATAAAAAAGCTACCTAAGAAAAAGCAGGAAGAATACCGCTCAATGATTTGACATTTTAAATACAACTATCCGGCTTCACAATCAGCATTGATAGCAAAGCCGGATAAGACATCTGTATTTTCAGAAATGTATGTCCCAAATTCCACAAGACTTTTCAAGCTCTACCAATGAAGTAACATATCCTTTCATTGTTTCAAGATACTCCTGTTGCACTTCATTATAGGTACGCTGCGCCACCAATACATCCAGAATATTAGTTTCGCCACGTTTGTATTTATATACCATTCCATCCAGTACCTTTTGAGAATCTTCAAGCATTCCCGATTTAAATTGAGCCACTTTCTTTTTCTCCGCTTCATAACCGAACCATGCTTGGGTAATCTCTGCCTGTATTTGTAATTCCATATCTTTTTCGATTATTTCAGACTGGGTAATACGGAATTTTGCTGCTTTGATAGCTCCCTTATTCATATTTGAAAAGGTGAGAGGAACAGATACTCCCGCAGTGGCAGAACGGGCCGGGGGAAGAAAACCGTTCCAGTCCCTTTCATAAGAGACGGACAGACCGATATTCGGACGACGTTCCGCCTTCGTCAATCTATATTCCCGGGTAGTGACTTCTGTACTTTTCTGAACAGCAAGTAAGTCTATGCGATTATTCAAACCGGCTTTAACCAATTCCGGCAAATCAAACTCGCGGCTTAATTCATCCCAATTACCAAACGGAATATGGAGAGTATCCGCAGCAACTCCCATATGCCTGTTCAACATAACTAATGCAGATTGATACGCCGCTTCCTGTCCATAAACCGTATTGAGCAAAGTGACAGCTTCCAGTTTCGACTGGCGTGCATCATTCTCCGTGATCTCTCCGGCCACATAACGCAAGCTGTCCGACTGGCTCAATTTCAACATATATTCGTAGGAGCTTTGCTGTACTTTGAGCAACTCCCTTTGTAGAATCGCTTCCAGGAAAAGATTGGCAGCCTCTGCCCTCAGATTCTGGAATCCCTGTTCTAAAGTCAATTTTTCAAGCTCGGCCTGACTTCGTGCTAACTGGATACGTGCTCCCCGTTTATTTCCCAACTCCAAGGAATAAGAAAGTCCCAATGAGAAAGTTTCATTACCGGCTTCAAATCCCAGTTCCGGGTCGGGGAATATTTTCTGAGCAATTATCTCCGCGTCGGCTATACTCACATTCAACTTTTCCGCCAGATAGTTGAGATTATTCTTCCCTACCCTGTTCAGATATTCTTCGAAAGAGATATCCTGATGGGGAGCATTAACAGGAAGTTGCGCAAAAGCAGAGATACCCATTGCTTCCACAATCAACAGGAGAAATATAATATTAGAGCGTATATTCTTTTTCATCATCCTTCTTTTTATTTAAAACATTCTTCTCAATCAGATAATAGAAAACCGGAAGCACAAACATGGAAATGAGCGTTGAAAACATTAATCCATATACGATAACCGTCGCTAAAGGACGTTGCACGTCGCTACCGATTCCGGTTGCCAAAGATGCAGGGAAGAGCCCGAGCACTGTGGTGACAGAAGTCATCAGAATGGGACGGAAACGCTGGCGTGCCCCTTCAATAACAGATTTCTTCAGTTCCATTCCACCTTTGCGCAAACTATTTATTTGTGATACCATAATAATCCCGTTTTGTATGGAAAGCCCGAACATGGCGATGAATCCAACAGCAGAAGATACATTCAATGTCATCCCGCGTACATTGAGGGCAAGCATACCTCCGAAAAGAGCTAATGGCACAATGGATAGTACCAGCCCTGCCTGACGAAATTTTCCGAATGTAGCATAGAGCAAGATAAACATACACATCAACGTCAAGGGAAGAATGACGGATAGGCGGGTATAAGCCCTGTTCTGATTCTCAAAAGCTCCTCCCCATTTCACGGTGTATTTGCTTTCATCATAGTTCACCCTTTCATGGATAGCATTCTGCGCTTCTTTCAGGAAAGATGCCAAGTCTCGTCCACGCAAATTCAGTTTCACTGTCAGATGCCGCCTGTTCATCTCACGGGTAATCGTACTTTCGCCGACACTCAGGTTCACGTCGGCAACCTGCGAAAGAGGGATTTTAGCACCTGAAGAAGAAGTCAGCATCAGTCCGGCCATCTTTTCAGGCGTATCCCGTGCCTCTTCTTTATACTTACAGGTAATATCATACTGCCTATCTCCTTGATAAAGCTGCGCGATAGCCTTCCCGCCGATTGCCACTTCTATCAAATCAGCAACATCCGACACATTCAACCCGTACCGGGCAATCGCATCCCGGTTCATGATAATTTGCAGTTGAGGCAATGGCGGTTCCTGGTCAATATCCAAATCGACAGCCCCTTTCACCGTTCCCAATACCCGGGTTATCTCCTCAGCGATGCGGCGTGTTTCCCGGAAATCTTCTCCATACACTTTCACGACCAACTCACTATGCGCACCGGCAATCTTATCCATCACACCGTCTATCATCGGTTGGCTGAATCCTACTCTAAAGCCGGGCAGTGTCTTGTATTCTTCTTCCAGTTCATTAATCAAATCCTTCTTGGTCTTTCCTTTCGGCCATTCATCATACGGCTTTATACCGATAGAAACTTCAAAATGCGAAGGGGTGAACGGATCGGTACCATCATCATTTCTCCCTGCCTGAACCATGATGTAAGTTACTTCGGGATATTTCATCGTGCGGGCGCGAAGGGTATCGGACATCTCTCTCGATTTCTCCACGGAAATGCCGGGCGGAAGATTCACCTGCAACCAAATAGAACCTTCGTCCAGTTCCGGCAGGAAATCTTTTCCTACAACGCCACTCAATACGATGCCTGTTATCAGAACCAGGCTTGAAGGTACAATTGCCTTCATGGGGTTCTCTACCAATTTCGCTATCGCGACGGTATATTTCTCTTTCAACTTTTCCAACCATTTATTCTTATAAATCTTGCGTGGCTTGCGATAAATGGCATAAGCAAGTCCCGGAATCAACAAAAGAGCAACCATCAGAGCGCCAATCATCGCATAACTCATCGTAAACGCCATCGGAGTGAAAAGTTTGCGTTCGACACGTTCGAAAGCGAATAAGGGCAAATAGGCTGTTATGATAACGATGGTTGAAAAAAGAATAGGACGGCCTACTTCTTTGGCACGCTGCGCAATGCTTTTTTCTTCGATGTACTGTCCGGGATTATCTTCCCGTTTCTTGAGAATAGTTTCCAGCATAACGATAGCCCCATCTACAATTATTCCAAAGTCAATGGCTCCGAGCGACAAAAGATTGGCAGGAATATCCGTGAGATGCATAAGGATAAAGGCGATAAGCAAGGATACGGGAATCGTGACAGAAACCAGCAGCGCCCCGCGCCAGTTACCCAAAAACAGGATAAGTACAATAATCACCAAAGCCATTCCCATCAGGAGAGTATGGGATACTGTATCCAACGTTGTATCTACCAGGCTCGTACGGTCGAGGAAAGTATGTATCCGCACCCCTTCAGGCAGGGTTTCATTATTCAATTCGTCCACTGCCGCATGAATGCCATCCAGCACTTTGGACGGATTTTCATGTTTCAGAAGAAGCACAATCCCTTCCAGGCTTTCGGAATAATTGCGGATACGGTCTGTATATCCCAGTACTCCTTTCCGTTCCAGATTACCGTATTTCAAAGAACCTATATCATTCAAAAAAACAGGGACACCGGACGTCGTACTCACTACGATATGTCCCAAATCCTCCAAATTCTCAATCAATCCGATGCCTCGTACCACATACCCCAAGTCTCCCCTGCCCAAGACACTACCGCCTACATTGGCATTGTTATTTTCGATAGCTTCGATCACCTGGCTAAGCGACAGGTTATATTGTTCCAGTTTATAGGGATTGATTTCCACCTGGAACTGTGTAGTGATGCCACCGAAGTTTGTTACGTCCGCCACTCCAGACACTTCTTTGATACGGGGAATAATCACACAGTTCTGAAGGTCTGTCAGTTCACGAAGCGAATGACGGTCACTTTCTATAATATAGCGGTAGACCTCTCCTACAGGTGAGGTTAACGGGTCGAGTCCCGGAACCGCTCCATAAGGTAATTCTACTTCATTCAGTCTTTCCTGTACCCGCTGGCGACTCCAGTAATCTTCCGTTCCGTCCTTGAACACAATCGTAATCATAGATAGTCCGAATGTGCTTTTACTACGCATGACGTGCATACCCGGCAGGCCGTTGATAGCGCGTTCCAAAGGAATGGTAATCTGTTGTTCCACTTCTTCGGCGGCCAGTCCCGGCACTTGGGTAACAACCTGCGACGTGACATCTGCAATATCAGGATAGGCTTCTATGGAAAGCTGTGTCCATGAATAGTATCCGAAAACACTCATCATCACGAACAAGCAAAGCATCACCCATCTTTTCTGTATAACTGAAAGCATTAAATCCTTCTTCATAATCTTCTACTTTAAATAATATCCTCCTTCACTGATTACCTTATCTCCCGGATGCAACCCGCTACTGATTACAGCTATTCCGCCTTTGGTAGCCTCCACTTCCACCGCAGTTCTCACAAAGACTCCAGGAGCGACCCGCACATATACATAACTGGCTTTTTCTCCCTGCAACAAAGCCTTCTCCGAAATCTGTACCTGCCCAATGGGGGCACTAAGAAAATGTACAGTAGTGTACATACCTAATTTTAAATGTCTCTTCGAATTCTCACAAACAGAAAGTACCTTTATAGACCTGGTTTCTTCGTCAACCGCTTCCTCAACATGATAGACACTGCCTTTAATCACCGTGCCGGGCAATGCCGACACTTCAATATCCAAGCTACTACCCGCATCGATAAAACGAATATCCTTTTCTTTCACCTGTGCCGTAATCCAAACTTCGGACAAGTCGGCAACTATCGCGACAGGTTCGGCATCATCTTTCAGATATTGCCCGGTCACGATATTATTCTCTATAACTTCTCCCGAGATAGGTGAACGAACCACAAGAGGTTGCCCGAGTGCCATATGTTCCGGCTGATCCACTTGATACACTTCCAATGCGACAGAAGCATTTTCAAACTCTTTATCAGCCATCAATAAAGCATTCTGCGCTTCTTCCAGTTCTTTCTGCGAGCTAACCCCGTTTTTTATCAGGTCTTCCTTACGTTTCAAATCCTTCTTAGCCAGTTCCCGTGACGAAAGAGCCTGGAAATAATCCTTTTGTGCTGTGGTAAAATCGGGTGAACTGATTTCAAACAAAGGGGTTCCCCGCTTCACCAACTGCCCGACTTGTATATATGATTTTATGACTCTTCCCGCAAAAGGCGGAGCAATATAAGCATAGCGCGTAGGAATAGGACGCACCATACCGGACGTTATCACTTCTTTGGAATAAGGCTCGAGTCTTGCATCCGCTATTTTTATCTTCTCTGATAAAATAGGGTCTGTAACATATACTGTGTCGCCTTCCATACGGTAACCACTTTGCTGTTCTTCTCTCTGCTTACTCTTGCATGCAGTAATCAATAATACACTACAAACTAAGAGCATTTGTAATTCTCTTTTCTTCATCATAATTCCTAATAATATAGTTAGAACCGTTTTTCGGTCGCAAAGGTAAGCGGATGCACTTCAGAAGACTGTTAGAGAATTGTTAGAACGTTATTAGAATTCCATTAGAGTTTTATAGAAACTATTTCAAGCCGTTTTTTCTTTTTTTATGAACCTGTGTTATAAGGAGAATCTTCGTGTCCGAAAGGTTGTGATGATAAATCTGTCTTATGTCATAGTGGGAGTTTCTATCTTTATTACCGGATTGCTTCCTCCTTCAGCATTTATTATTGTCATATGTGGTATTGCCATTGTTATGACAAGACTACTCGCCTTCTTCATTCCGTCGATAATGAATTTGGAAAGGAAATAAGATTATCTACTAAAAATCCCGGTACAAGTCATATATACACTCGCACCGGGATTTTAATCCTCTATCTTATTACAGATTATTTCTTTTCTGCTTTTTATTTCTTTTCTGTTTTCTGCGTATAAATCAAATTACCTCTTTGGCTGATTGTCCACAAACCATCCACCAGACGTACATTCTTTGTATCATCATCTTCTACATTCCATGCATAACCGCCCGAAGGTAAACCACGTCTCTCCAAGATTTCATTGGCCTGCCCGTCAGAGAAGAATAGTTCGGCACGAGTGGAATCGGGGCTGAAAACGATGAAAGCGGAGACATTATTTCCATCGGCAGCTTCCGTACGAATCCCCTTTTCAAACAGACGGATACAGTCTTTTTGTACCTCACACCACACATAGCCGGCAGAGCCGATACATCCGTGTTCGTCTCGGTCGCCACCCAATTTTGCAGATTGCGGATACTGAACGAGTTTTGTAGACTGCATCCCCGGAGTATATTTTCCGGTATAGAAGACTTCCAGTGTATCGTTCAGAAGCAAGCCGTTCACTTCTTCTTTGTTCGCATCCATCGTACTGAATGAAAGCGTATCATTCTTATCCGTAACGATTGAAACCGTATTCATACTTGCATCACAAACGATGCCTTTTGAACTCGTCACTTCCGGCGTGCAACTTGCCATGAAACATAAGGTTCCTACTGCTAATAGTGCTGTTTTCATCTTCTTAAAATCCAGTTTTGTTTTAAATTATTGTAAAGATAATAATTATATGGCAATAAATAAAAACAAAATTTTATCGGTAATCGTTTTCTTAGAAGTATTTTTTAAGTTATTTTGCACAACTAATATCACGAACTCATCAAATTATGGATTGGATTGGCCTTGATTTAACATTCCCTATTACCGACCCTACATGGATATTTCTCCTTGTACTTCTCATCATACTGTTTGCTCCGATATTATTGAATAAGCTGCGTATCCCTCACATTATCGGCATGATTTTGGCAGGATTGGCCGTTGGCGAGCATGGATTCAATATTTTGGCACGCGACAGCAGCTTTGAACTTTTCGGAAAAGTGGGACTTTATTATATCATGTTCCTGGCCGGACTTGAAATGAATATGGGGGATTTCAAAGAGACACGCAATAAGGCATTAGTCCTTGGACTACTCGCTTTCGTCATCCCTATCGGGATTGGATTCGTGGCAAATATATCCTATCTGAAATACAGTGTTGTCACTTCCGTACTGTTAGCCAGTATGTATGCTTCCCATACATTGGTGGCCTATCCCATCGTTACTCGTTTCGGCATATCACGCCATCGCAGCGTAAGCATAGCGGTAGGCGGAACAGCAGTGACAGATACACTCACCTTGTTGGTACTGGCGGTTATAGGCGGTCTGTTCAAAGGAGAAACCGGCGGGTTCTTTTGGCTATGGCTGGTAGTAAAAGTCATCTTCCTGGGCGGATTCATCATCTATTTCTTCCCACGTATCGGTCGCTGGTTCTTCCATCGGTACAATGACCACGTGATGCAGTTCATATTCGTTCTTGCCATGGTCTTTCTAGGTGCGGGGCTAATGGAGTTTGTGGGTATGGAAGGCATCTTAGGCGCGTTTCTCGCAGGACTGGTGCTAAACCGGCTCATTCCACATGTTTCTCCATTGATGAACCATCTTGAATTCGTTGGTAATGCACTTTTCATTCCTTACTTTCTTATCGGAGTGGGGATGTTGATTAACCTGCGTGTTATCTTCGGACACGGAGATGCGCTGAAAGTGGCTGCTGTTATGATCGTAATGGCGCTTACCGGTAAATGGATTGCCTGCTGGCTCACACAAAAGATATACAAGATGTCCGTTCTTGAACGAAACCTGATGTACGGTCTGAGTAATGCGCAGGCGGCAGCAACACTGGCAGCAGTACTGGTCGGATACAACATATTCCTGCCTAACGGCGAACGCCTGCTGAATGATGATGTCTTGAACGGGACTGTCCTGCTGATACTGGTTACCTGCATAGTCAGTTCGCTAATAACCGAACGGGCAGCCAGAAAAGTTGCCATGGACGACTCTGAACCGGAAAAGGAGTCTTCAACGGAAGCGGAAAAGATTCTGATTTCGCTTGCCAATCCGAATACGATTGAAGACATGATGAATCTTTCTTTAGTAATACGTGATACGAAACTAAAAGATAATCTACTGGCATTGAATGTTATCAATGACGATAATACTTCCGATAACCTAAGAATACGGAGCAAACGTTACTTGGAAAAAGCAGCCATGACAACAACCGCCGCCAATGTACCGTTGAAACAGCTCACCCGTTATGACTTGAATATCGCTTCCGGCATTATCCATTCAGTGAAAGAGAATGAGGTGACGAGTATTATCACCGGTCTGCACCGCAAGGTCAACATCACCGATTCATATTTCGGAATGCTCACTGAAAACCTGTTGAAAGGATTGAACTGCGAAATAATCATCTCCAAATTCCTGATACCGGTCAATACCATCAAACGAATTGTCATTGCCGTCCCTCCCAAAGCAGAATATGAATCCGGCTTTCCACGATGGATGGAACATTTCTGCCGGATGGGAAGTACTCTCGGATGCCGAGTACACTTCTTCGCAAACGAAAAGACCACCACCCGCCTGCAAGCCTGGATAAAGAAACGACATAAACAAGTGCTGACCGACTTCTCTCCCCTGGAAGACTGGAACGATTTACTGGTCTTGACCGGACAAGTGAGTTACGACCATCTGTTAGTCATTATCAGTGCACGTCCCGGAACACTTTCTTATGACAGTTCGTTTGAGAAATTGCCGAGACAATTAGGAAAATACTTCTCTAACAATAGCCTGATTGTACTGTATCCCAATCAATCGGGAGAACCGTTGGACAGTTCTTTCTTCTCCAAGTTATATACCGATACCGAGACACAGCATTATGAGAAGGTGGGCAAGTGGGTTTATAAATGGTTCAAGAAGAGTTGATAAGAGACATATTCCGACCATAAATTTATAGCGTTTGAGGAACAAGGCTATTATTGTAATCTAACTTATAGTTTGACTACAATAACAGCCTTATACCATCAGTCTTGCACCATTAATTTTGTATAATATCACCCACTAAAAGAATATAGCCGAGATATGTATTAAACTCATTGAAATATTCAGTTTCCTTTATTCGCTTCGGATTCATCTTGTAGATTTCCGCCTTCTCAAAACGTCTATTATCCGGACGAATAATTACTGTATGTTCTTCTTCATTCAAGGATTCAAACAGACAATAATTAGTACGATTACGATCTCCGCAATATTTATCAAACCTACGGATATAGGAAGGATCATTCTGATCTATCTCTACTGTCATTCCACCAGATGAGGGTCCGATTAAATCAAACACCCCAACTCGAATTCCCTTAAAACGTACTTTCACAAAATCTTCCGAATCTGAGGATTCCAGAACAACCGGCAATGCTTTTTGGTCTCCCTGAAAATTTGAAAAGGCCTTATCATCTTTCGAGAGCACTTTCCAACCTTCGGAATGTTCAAACTCTGTTACGGGAATCATTTTGGCTTTCTCATAATTACCCGGATACAACGGAGCTTTCAATGCATGTGCCTTTTCCTGCGCCTTGTTCATGTGTAACAGAGAACGGCTCAGTGTCTTTGTATATATAGGATGTCCGCCATCATAAGTAGGATGTGTCCCATCATTCGTAAACACAATCTTACCACCATACTCCTTTTTTGAATCTCCTTTAAAAACCAACTTATCCTCATTCAACAATTCCAGAACATCATCGGCAAAATTAACAGACGGAATATCATAATAGTCTGCTACTGTCTCCATATACCGCACAGAACGGTAATTCTTTCCTGATTTCAAGTCGTCCAACATGGGTTCATTTAGCGTATAGAGAAAACATATATCCGTATGCGGATTATGATGCCAGATCTTACGCACAATTCCTTCCATGGAATGAGCAATCACCAAGGAGTCTGTTTTGGCATCATTCACAGCAAATTCGACAAATACCAAATCCGGATGATACTGCAACACATCCCGTTCTGTACGGAACACACCCAAATCGGACCCGGTCCCGCCAATTCCGGAATTTATTGACGTAAACTGTACATTACTATATTGTTGCTTGAGCCAATCAGTAATCTGCACTCTATATCCTTGATGATTTGTTATACTTCCACCCAAAAAAACGACAGATACAGGTTCATTCTTTTGTATTTTATAATTAAAATTAGGAAGTCCTGCACGCATCTGCAACCCTGCAGACTCTTCTGTTGTAGTACAACTGAAACAAAACCCGATAAGACAAGCTATAATTCCACTAAATAAAAAATTCTTCATAAGTATAATGATTAAAATGTAAACAGTTTATGCTCCAGATTGACCGGTGACTTACCTTTGAATGGAAGCTGTCCCAACAATATCCGTAATAAAGCAGAATGAGTGGAAGCATCATTCGAATAGGTATTTATATAAGTCTTGACACGTTCAAAATATTCATTTCCAATGTAAGGACTACCCAATGAAATAACAATCACTTTACTTTTGTCCATAGAATTGGCAGCCCATACGGACTGAGCCTCATCATCCCATAATTGGAGCGGGCCAAATGGAGTATGGGTATTCCGTGCCACCAGAAAGATTACTTTATCATACACTTCAGTCGCATTATCCTGCCAACCTTGATCTTCATAAAGTATATTACGGCGGAAATCAACCTCAAAACCATTCTTCACAAACTCATCCCGCAAATTCTGTAATCGCTTAAAGTCACGATCATTACCTTTATGAGCTACGGGAGTTACAGCCACCAATAACAGCTTTTTATCTTTTTCCAAAGAAAGTGGTAACTTATGATCTTCATCCCGTACTAAAGTTATGGAACGCTCTGTTATCTCTTTGGCAGCTTCCCGTATTTCAGCCTTTTCTTCTGCTGAGACAGGACGTATCAACTCCCTGTTTTTATTTAATAACCCAAAACGTTCTTTCATTGCCCAAACACGGCGAACAGCATCATCCAACCGTTCCATTGGAATTTCACCACGTTGAATCCGTACTTCTACCGTATCCATGTATTCGTAAGAAGGCCACAACAAGATATCCACCCCGGCTAAAAAGCTGGCAACTTGCCCTTCCAAATCATTTTTATACCAGCTTCGGAAGCCTGCCATTGTCATTGCGTCCGATACCACGACACCGTTAAAATGCATTTCTTTTTTCAATAACCCGGACAATAGTTCATGAGATAAAGTTGCCGGTGGCAGATAACCATTTATCTTTTCTTTCTGATAGAAAGGTAAAGTTATATGTCCAGGCATGATGCACGCAACTCCTTTTTCAATCAACTCGGCAAACACTTTTCCATGATATTGCTTCCACATTTCTTCAGACAAGGAATTGACAGTTGTCATCAAATGCTGATCACGATAATCAACCCCATCTCCCGGAAAATGTTTGATTGTAGCGGCAACAGAGTTATCTTGCAACCCCTTTATCTGTTCGGACAACAAACAAACCGCTTTTTCCGGATCATCCGAAACTGAACGTGTATTTACAATAGGATTCAATGGATTCATATTCAAATCTGCAACAGGATGTAACACCCAGTTTATACCCAACGAACGACATTCCAATGCTACACTTTTACCATATTTATAAGCTAACTCCGGAGAATTCGCGGCTCCCAGTGCCATCTCTTTCGGAAAAGGAGTCATCCCTTGAAGTCCTACTCCCGATTCATAATCCTGTTGAAACAATAAAGGAAGTTCTGATGCTTTTTGATATTCCTCGACAGAACTACGTACAAAATCAACCCGTTCTTCCTCCGGAACCCCTGTAAACAACTTCCACCCCATAAAATAACCCGTAACCGGGTAACGTTTGAAGTACACCTCCAATGAGCCGTCTCCCAAATCCAATTCTTTCTTGCGATCAGGTAGCATTAACATTGTCTGCCCTATCTTTTCACGCAAAGTCAAAAATTTCCAAGTGGAATCTACCGACTGAAATTCATAAACCTCATTAACCGAACCGGCTGTCACTCTCTCTTTTGTACAAGAAAAGAACACGGATACAAGTAATGTAGCAGTAACTATTAAAAAAGAGTTTTTCATAATTCATTTCACTTTGTTTTTCATGTTACAAAAATAGCACTCCTTATTTTAATCCATTAGAAATCATGTTTCAATCTTTTCCATACATGTATCTTTATTCCTACTCTGGTTACATTACTATCACACAGGTTACGTTTTTCGTTTTCAGCCTCGATTTTGTTTGCGAGTTACTTGCAAACAAATTATATTTGCTTCTACTAAAAATATCTATCTGAACATGAAAAACATTGCATTCATCATTTTTCTTCTGTTTATTTCCATTTGCAGAGCGCAAGACAACAACATATTGTTTCAAAACTATAACGTAAGTAACGGGCTCTCACAAAACACCGTTATACGTAGTTTGGAAGACAGTAACGGAGTTATGTGGTTTTGCACGCGGGATGGGCTGAACCGGTTTGATGGTACCGAGTTCGAAGTTTTTCGCGCCGACGGTCAGCCGCACTCCCTATCCAGCAGTGATGTTACCACCATTATCGAAGAATCGCCCGGAGTTCTATGGATAGGGACTCACAGTGGACTGAATCGCTACGATGTATCCTCAAATACATTTACTCAATACTTTCATGATCCGGCGAACCAGTATACTATATCAGACAATTGCATCAAACACTTGTTATGCGATAACCAAAAAAGAATCTGGGTAGGCAGCATGAAAGGACTCAATCTGTATAATAAGGAAACTGATGATTTTATCCCCATTTCAACCAACGGTTCTGTCTTCTGGCTTATGCAAAACAGTCAAAATGAAATCTGCTATCTTATCAACAACACATTGTGCATCATGAATCCTGTCACCTATGTTACAGAGCGTTTTCAATTCGGTGATGAACATAAGATCTACTTTTTATATGAAGACAATGATAAACGCCTGTGGGTAGGTATGTGGGATTCAGGGCTTAAATGGTTTGACCGTAAAAACCGTAAACTCGTAGATGCCAACCTGACAATGGAAAACGGTAAAAATTTCAATAACTCCCAAGTCAACTACATTGTAGAAACGTTGGAAGGAAATCTTATGCTTGCTACACGGGAAGGGGTGCTGATTTATGACCGGCAAGCAAACAAGCTTATCAATTATTACCAACGGGAACAAAGCTGCGGTTTGAGTGAAAATACTATCATCTCTCTATATAGGGATAAAGCAAATAATATATGGATCGGAACTTACGGAGGAGGTGTTAATTTGTACACACCATACAGCAATTTCTTTATTCCTCATAAACCAGAATATAAGCTTCAAAAAAGTATCGGAAACATTAATGCCATAGTAGAATATAAAGAAAAACTTTGGTTAGGTACGGACGGTGGTTTAATCATCTACAATCCCAAAGACGAAAGTTATGAATACTGCCCGCTTCATGTTCCACGCTCGGTAACAAACAATGAGGTAAAATATATACAAAAAGAAGGAGATCATCTTTTATGGATTAGTATTTATTATTGCGGACTATATCTCTATGATATGGAAACCCGCCGCATAATAAAAGAGATACCCGATTTTCCTTATAATCAAGTAAGATGTATTGCCAAAGGCACTGATAATATTTATTGGATTGCTTTAGGAGTAGACAGCCCCGTATTACGTTACCACATAGAGAACAACCAATTGGAAGAGTCTTTTCCAGTAAAGGGTCGTGCCACAGAACTTTCTATCATCAATGTACAAGATTTAAAAGCTATAGGACCTTATATATGGATGGGAACTCGTGCAGCCGGTCTATATCGCTACCACACACAGACTCATGAATTAAAACATTTTGGTAGTGAAGAAAAAAGTCCGGAACAATTCCTGCCAAGCAATCATGTCAGTACGCTGTATACTGATGCATCGGAAAATTTATGGATAGGAACTTATGGTGGTGGCATAGGGTTATATAATAATATCAAAGAAAGTTTCACGATATATAATGAAGAAAACGGTCTTCCCAATAATGCTATCAACAGTATTGTGGCCGATAATAACGGTAAATTATGGGTTTCTACTTTAAAAGGCATGTCATGTTTTGACCCCAAATCAGAGACTTTCACTAACTGGGATAATAAAAATGGATATTCTTTGCTAGAAACCAATTTACATGCTTGCCTGAAAAGTTCATCCAACATTTTTTATGTCGGTGGAAATAATCATTTCCTTTCATTTAATCCCCAATTAATTAGGCGAAATACATTCATCCCCCCCGTATATATTACAAAAATGAGAATTTGGGCAGATTATCTGGAAGATAATAAAGCTGCCCAATGGGTAAATATCTCAAATCAGAAAATCAAATTAAGATACAACCAAACCTCATTCACAATCAAATTCTCCGCACTTAGTTATGTGTTTGCCTCCAACAATAAATTTTCCTATATGCTTGAAGGATTTGATAAGGGTTGGTCGGAACCGACACACGAACGGAGCGTTAACTATACTAATATCCCACCGGGTAAATATATTTTTAAAGTAAGAGCTTGCAATAATGACGGTATATGGAGCAATGGAAATACTTCATTATCAATCACAGTCACTCCTCCTCTATGGAAAACATGGTATGCGTATTTGTTCTATCTTGCATTCACCATTAGTATGATTATGCTGTTCATACGTTATAAAACCCGGGAAGCACAACTGAAAATGGATCTTCAGTTAAAACAGATGGAGAAACAGAATATTGAGATCAGTCACAATATGGGTGTACAAATGTTCACCAATTTCTCACATGAGCTCCGTACTCCGCTGACTTTAATCATAGCTCCGCTCACAGACCTGTTGCATAAAGAAGATATGCCTCCGGCATATCGCCAACCATTAGAGCTGATCAACCGTAATTCCCAACGTTTATTATGGCTGGTAAACCGTTTAATGGACTTTCACAAGCTGGAAGCCGGGAAAATGCAACTTCATGTCAGTAATTACAATCTAGGTACTTACATACCTGAAATCATCAAACTATTTATGCCTGTTGCCGAAAAGAAAAACATATCTATCGAATTTAATGATACGACCTCCTCAACAGACACTTGGTTTGACGCCATTCTATTGGAAAAGGTTTTCTTTAACCTGCTCTCCAACTCTTTAAAGCATACTCCCAGCGGTGGATATATTATCATTTCAAGTATGGAAACCAATACTGAAGATATTCAGAAGCCTGAAAATCTGACTCTCCCCGCAGGAAAAATTCTTTTGATTAAAGTAGAAGATAGTGGCTCCGGAATCCCTGCTAATATGATGCCCCGTATATTCGAAGCTTTCTTCCAGGCAGGTGAGAAAGTGCTGGGAAGCGGAATTGGGCTGAATCTGACAAAAAGTATCATTGAGCTCCATGGCGGACGTATTTGGATAGATAATAAAGAAGGGCATGGAATGACCGTGTCTTTCACTCTCCCATTAGGTAAAGACAGTTATACCGAAAACCAACTACTTAGCAAAGACAAGATAGTAAAATCCACCCATGCTTATTCTGATGTAGAAGCACTTATTGCAACAGATGTCAATCCCTGCGAGATATCTCAGACTAATACTTCACCCAAGGAAATGACTCTGCTCATAATAGAAGACAATGAGGATGTACGTAATTACCTGGTATCATTACTCAGCAAATACTATAATATCTATACCGCCGTAAATTGTAAAGAAGGCTATGAAATAGAACAAAAACAAATACCTGATTTGGTGATTAGTGATATTATGACTCCATATATGGACGGTATTGAGTTTACAAGATTATCTAAAAACAATATGGTAACTTCACATATTCCGATCATATTGCTCACAGCCCGTGTCACTTCATCGCAAGTGCGCGAAGGCTATGAATCGTTAGCTGACGATTATATCATGAAACCATTCGATCCGGAATTGTTGGTTGTACGTGTTGCCAACCTTTTGATTAATCGGAAAAAACTCGCAGAACGATATGGAACGGAAATGGTATCAATCAACAGAGAACCACAGGAAGCTAAAGAAACTTCTGTTTATAGTGCCATGGAAGAAAAGTTTATGAAAAAAGTAATGGAAATAATAAACAAAAACATAGAAAACCCAGCCTACTCCATTGATCAGTTCAGTGAAGAAATCGGTATGAGCCGCGTACAGGTATATCGCAAGATCAAAGCCGTAACAGGTATGTCGCCCAGTAAACTCATCCTTGACATACGGTTGAAAACTTCACTAGATATGCTTCAAAACACAGAATATACAGTGACCGAAGTTTCTTATCGATGCGGTTTTAATGAAATATCTTATTTCGGAAAATGCTTCAAAACAGAATACGGCTTATCTCCTTCCGAATATATAAAGAAGTACAGGAAATAACAGAGTTATTACCAAAAAGAAGTGCCGCTATGTCTTACGATAGCGGCACTTCTTTTTTAAAACCTCACCTTTTAAGGTTGCTGATAAGATCCTGAATACAAATATTCAATGGAAGGCAACGGCACATACATAGTACTGTAAGGCGGATTCATCGCAGGAATCGGCTCCCCATCAGTATTCGGATTATCATAAACAGCTCCCGGATTTCTCTTTTGCCCATCAATTGTCTTCTGCATAGCTACTAAATAAAGCAAGCGGTCGCCATTCTCAAAACCAAACTCTTTGATTCTTTCTTTTTCTATATCTGCTTCAGTTACATTCTTCAAAGGAGTCAATCCGGCACGTTGACGAATCTTATTCACATCGCCTAAAGCTTGAGATGCATTCTTGGAAAGGACTAAGGTCGCACGCGTCAGATATGCTTCCGCCAAACGAATCAACGGTACTTGGGAATACTTCCCATACGGAGCCCGATAATACTTATCATTCCAAAAAGCATTCCATTTTGTCTTGTTATATGCCATTTCATGTATGGTTTTATCTCCTCCGTCTGTATAGTTTTTCAGGAAATAATGCAGTTGAGTAAATCTCTTATCAGCCAAGGCTTCTGCACTCGGAACATAATTCGTCAAATCCATAGGATCATCTGTTACCGCCCAACCGATATATTTAATCAAACGAGGATTCCAGTAAGCACAAGCCCAACCGCCATGTTGCCAATTCTGACTACCACGCGCTCCTTCCAACCATAATTTATTACTTGCATCAAATGTCTTTGACTTGAAATTATAAATACCAGTTTTACACATACGAGCTAACGGAATAGCTACGTTATTTCCCTGATTGCTTTCTGTGAACGCACACTCAAACATAACTTCCTTGGATACCGGGTCTACAGTATATTGTTGTTCGGCATTCCGGTTAAAAGCAACAATCGGTTCTTCAGTCAAATCAAAAGGTGCTACTCCGGCTTCCGCTTTAGTAATCACATAATCAGCTTCTTCCAATGCTCCGTCTTTATCTCCCATTAACCATTTTACACGCATCAACATCATAGCAGCTGAAAATTTATTGGCACGACCACGCACAAAATAATCTTCAGGCATCAGACTTTTAGCTTTAGCAAAATCAGACAACATCTGATCATACACTTCTTTCACAGTCCCCATATAAGGATTGCGTGCAGACTCTTGTGAATAATCGAGCCTATTGATTAACGGAATGAACTTACGATTATTCCCCTCTCCGCCTGCCGGGTCGTAAGGAGCAACAAAAGCCCGGCTAATCAGCCAATAGGTATACCCCCTCATAAAATATAGTTCTCCGGTCTGACGTGCCAACGTCTTCTTATCATTTTCAGTCATATTGGCAAAAACTGGCTCTCCTTTTTTCTCCTTCTCCTCAATATAAGTCAACGGAGAAGTAGCTCCTGTTACAGAACGATATAATATTGAAAAGGTCTTCTCAAATTGTTGTCCTGTTACATCAAAGGTAGACATCTGACGAGGATACCAGTAAAGTGCTTCCTGCTCATAAGCACCTTGCGGATTAACCGTAGACAAATCTGCTACCAATTCCTGATAATAAGGGATAATACCGATAGGTGCCTGCCAGTTAGGATTCTGAAAAAGAGTATTATAAGGATCAGCAACAGAATATTCCAAATCATCAACCGATAACCAAGGATTAGATTCCGGACGATCCAGTTCAAAAAATTTATCCATATCACAGGAAGCAAGAAGTGCAATACCGGATAAGGCTATCATTATATTTTTTATCGCTTTCATACTATCAAATATTTAATTAAAATTTAAAGTTAATACCTGCGGAGAATATACGGGTCTGCGGCATTTCACTACCGGAGAATACAGCTCCCTGCGCATTGGCGCCTGTTTGGTTCTTTACTCTTACTTCTGGGTCATAGCCGTTAAATGAAGTAATGGTGAAAAGGTTGACAGCTGAGACATACACTCTTAAAGCATCAATATTTATTTTCGAGCAGATTCTTTGTGGAAGTGTATATCCTAAAGTCAAATTACGCAAACGTAAATAAGCACTTTTCTCCAGATACTTGGTGTGACCGGCATCATGTTTTATATAAGTTACATTTTGCTTGTCATTTCCATTGTCATCATAATTATATTTATCTTGCCAACGAAGTTGCGGATACTCTGCAATATCTCCCGGTTTCTTCCATGAGTTCTCATAAATATCAGCAGTCACATTATTACGTCCATCTCCTACAAATGATTTTGTATATCTGTGATAATTAAAGGTATAACTACCTAATGAGAGATAGAACATACATGATAAATCGAATGCCTTATATTTAAAGTTATTTGTCCAGCCCATATAAACTTTCGGAAGAGCCGTTTTACCTTCTTGAATTATACGATGTTTATTTACGTTTGATTGAGTAGCGGGAATCAATCTTCCGGTTTTCACTGTCTCACCGGTCTTATTGTAACGGTCAAGATCTATTTCATAAATCATGCCGATACCTTTCTCCGGATCAACTCCTGCCCATTCAGCCATAAAATAAGTACCCAAAGCCAGATCTTTCTTCGTGATCGCTCCCGGACGTGTATTGATGATACCAGTTCCTTTTGCATCAACACTCGCATCAAGTGCTGTCACTTTATTCATATTTGTCGTCAAGTTATAGTTCATGTTCCATTCAAAGTCTTTCTTGACCAAAGTAACATTAATATCAAATTCAAATCCCTGGTTATACATCGAACCAACATTTGCCCACATAGAATTATTATCAGCATTACCGCCACTATTGGTGATACCGGCGGATGCGGGTAATTGCACACGCATCAACATGTCACTTGTCGTACGACGGTAATAGGCAATAGAACCATTTACTTTATTATCGAACAGCGCATAATCAAGTCCCAAGTCGATACTTTTGTTTTTCTCCCATTTAGCTGCTTTATTAGCAATATTCCATAAGAACATATTCTGCATATTATTGTAATATTGCTTGCTCTTTATACTATACGAATTCTTCGTCACTTCCGAAGGAATGTTCTGATTGCCTGTCTCTCCATAGCTGCCACGTAACTTCAACAATGAAATAAAACCGGCATTACGCATAAAAGCCTCATCAGAAATAATCCAACCACCTGAAACTGAATAGAAGTCTCCAAAACGGTTTTCTTTCACAAACTTAGATGATCCTTCGCGTACAAAAGATGCTCCAAGTAAATAACGTTGTTTGAACTTATAGTCGATACGGTTAAAGAAACTGAATGTGTAACTCTCACTACCTATATAAGCACTGTTATTCCCCAGCATTGTGCCAATGATCTTGGGTTCCTGAAACTCACCACTCAAGTTCTTACCGGCAACAACAGCATTATCCGTATAACTCCTATTTGCTTCAATACCCGTTACAATATCCAAACCATGATCTGTCCATTCACGGTTATATTTGGCAAAAGCATGATATTGTTGGGACTTAGTCGTTTTCTTGCTTTTATTACCTTGGTTACCATCTACATTGCCAGTATTCGTAATCAAGCCGGACAACCAATAATCACTTTGCGCCAATCCATACCCATAACTTGCATCTGCACGAACTGAGAGCCCTTTTATCCACTTCAGGTTAACATCCATATATAATGTTGTGCGGAAACTAAAATTCTCACCTGTACTCAACTGATAATCGTTGTCAAGAGTAGCTGTCGGATGACCATCCGCCATTTGTGGATTCCAATACCCTGTAGGGTCTTCCGGATCATACACTTTGCGCCACGGAAACTTATCAGAAACTACCGCCCATTTATTCGTCGATTTTTTACGGTCGAACTTCAGAAAAGACTGAGTTCCCAAAGTCACAATTCCTTTCTTAAATTCACTATTCAAACGTGCACTGACCGCATTCATGCTCAGCCCTTTCAAACTGGACTCGTCAGAACGGTAATTAACAGACGCGTAAGTCGTTGAGTTCTCCCCCCCTTGATTCAAGGCCACGTTTATATCATGGAAATGTCCCATACGAGTCACCAAATCAACCCAATCCATATCCGTATTCATAGCTTCCTCACGAGTTATCGGAGAAGTCCAATTGGAATAATACGGTTCAATAATATCTTTCTGCGGGTCAAGCGGATTTAATCCCACATTAGCACGAGCCTCATCCATTATATTAAAGTATGTCTTCGTACTGGCCAGTCCTAAATCTGAATTAGTGATAGGAGTAATACCGCCTTCATAATGAACGTCGAATTTAAGTCCTCCTTTTTTTCCCTTCTTCGTTGTAACAATGATCACACCATTCGCACCGCGGGAACCATAAATTGCGGTTGCAGCAGCATCTTTCAATACTTCTATTGATTCAATATCATTGGAGTTCACCATCGTAGAACCTCCACCTACAATACCGTCAACCACCCAAAGCGGATCACTTCCCGATGCAATAGAACCGATACCGCGAATCTTTATCTGTGGAGTACTACCCGGCATACCGTCATTCACAACTTGTACACCGGAAGCCAGCCCCTGCAAAGAATTCTCAAAACGCCCACCTTGCATCAGCGACATTTCATCACTTTTAATTTTAGAAACAGACCCTATCATGTCACGGCGTTTCTTAGTTCCATAGGCAATCACCACCACATCATCAATCACCACTGAGTTTTCTGTCAATGTAACATCAATAACCCGACGTTTTCCCGGAACAATTTCCTGATTATCAAACCCCATATAACTAAATCGAAGAGGAGAAGAGTCTTTCTGAACAACAATACTATACCGACCATTCATATCAGTAACAGTACCATTCGTTGTACCTTGTTCTAAGACCGAAACACCTACAAGAGGCTCTCCTTTGGGATCAACTACCTTACCAGTAATTGTTGCATTCTGTCCCCAAACAGACAATGTCGGTAAAATAAGTCCAATCATCAGCACCAACAGGAACCGAGATCGTAATCCAATGCGTGTAAATGAATTCATAATAATTAAAAATTTAATAAAGGTTACTTAGTGTTGTTTAACTACGGATGCAAAATTAGGCATTAGACAGCACGGCAATTAATACTCATGCTTCAAAATATATGAGAATAGCATCTTCATAACAACACTGGTTACATTTATATAATACATGTTACATGATACGCAAATTCGAATGATTTATGTCAGCCTCAACCGTCATGTTTTTCATATTTTCTGCAATGATATAAAATACTTCGAATAACTCATGAAACAAATCTCATATATTTTGAAATGCCATTATTAAAAAGATTGGCTAAATCACGGTACTTTTGCACTTGTTCTATTTTCAACAATCAATATAATACAATGAAACATTTACTGATCTTATTATTAGCCTGTAATTTTTCCTTTCCCAGCCGGGGGCAAAGTATTATCCAGCTTTCCCCACTCCAAGGAGAGAAAGGCATACAAGCAGCCATCGAAAAAGCATCTATGAACGGAAATTCCATTTTACTTCATGACGGAGACTATATCCTTCATAAAAGCATAGATATAAAAAACTGTAAGAAAGGGATAATAATAAAAGGTAAAAATCCGGGAAAGGTACAGTTACGATGTGATAAACCCTTGAAAGGAAAACTGAAACCTGTCAAAGATACTCAAACAAAAAACAGAGTTCACCCGAATGCTCAAGGTATTATTATGGAGATAGACTTATTGGAAATAGGTATCAGTGTTCCGTTTTTTCCCGATTTAATGAAAGAGCGGAAGAACTTTCCACAACTCATTTACAACAATGAGCTACTCCCTCTTTCGCGCTACCCCAACAGAGGTTATCTATACATGAAAAAGGTATTGGACAATTTCGGCACAAACGAACAAGGCGGTACTTTTGAATATAGTGATCCGGAACACGGCAAATGGGTGAATGCCGTCAAAAACGGTCTATGGTTTACAGGATACTGGCGTATCCCCTGGCAGGCCTGGACTGTACGTATAAAAGAAATAGACCCGAACAAACAAACTGTCACTCACAGCGTAGGGATAGAAACAAAGGAGGGAAAAGATGTAGGCATATTTGGCGGCATCGGTTCCAAATATCATCGTCCGTACGGTTCGGGAAAAGAAGAATATTATGTAGAGAACCTTCTCGAAGAAATAGATCAACCGGGAGAGTGGTGCATTGATTTTACAACTCAAAAATTATATCTTTTCCCTCCCGAACATTTCGATGAAAACTTATTGAGTATTGTATCAGATACTACTCCATTAATTAACATTATAAATTCAAATCATATAAAAATAGAAAATATCTCCTTTAAAAATCATTTAGGCGATGGCGTCACCATAAAAAATGCCACAGAATGTCTGATTGCCGGATGTAACTTCAAAAATATATTAGGAGATGCATTAATCATTCAGGGAGGAAAACAAAATAGAATACAAAGCAACAACTTTGAATATATCGGTCGTACCTGTATTGAGGTATCAGGAGGTGACCGAAAAAATCTGATTGCTTGCAAACACTTAATAGAGAACAATTATTTTACCCGTTTTGGTGAAATACAGCGTAGTTATGCCCCTGCTGTAAAACTGGGAGCCTTTACTACAGGAATCGGCATAGGAGAAGGCAATGCGGTGGGAATTACCGTCCGGCACAATATGGTACACAACGCTCCCCATGCAGCCTTTATCTATGGAGGAAACAACAACATCCTAGAATATAATGAAGTGTTCGACATAGCTCAAGTCACAGGTGATGTCGGAGCCTTTTATAGTCGTTGGGACTGGACTTCACGAGGCAACGTCTTACGCCACAATTTTATTCATCATTCACCAAGAGCTAATGCATTATATGCAGATGATGGACATACGGGGGACTCAATTTATAAAAACGTAGTCCATCAGGTCGTTTCCGGTACCATTATAGGTGGAGGCCACTGCAATTATGTTCACAATAATCTATATTTTGATTGTAATGCAGCAGGCATAAGTATTGATGCCCGTGGAAAAAAACGAAATTATAATGCACAAAATCCTGAATTCACCCATTTGTTCGATGTTTTCCGGATTAACGAAGGCAACTGGGACAACATCTACCCAGGCATAAGTACATTTTTACAGACCGACCATCTGGAATTGCCTATTAATAACAGCATAGCAGATAACACATTTATCAACTGCCGTTGCGGATTACGAAAAGAAGGGAAAGATGAAGATTTTCAATATTCATACTTCGGCAGTAATACAGACTTGGTAATTCCCAACTTAAATTTCCGGAAAATATCTATTCTAAAAAGTCTGAAAAATATTTCAGGAGTTAGCTCTATAACAGAATACCAATTAGAGAAATGCGGACTATATATAGATAAATATCGCACTTACTTACCGGATAGAGTACAATTAATCAATTCTATAAAACAACAACAAAAGGGTTTTGATTCTATCGAAGATCAACAAGTTACTAATAACAATCAATAATATTATCATGAGAAAACACCTATTTCCAGTCCTTTTGCTAGCGAACACACTGTGGAGTTGCCTGTTTGCTCAAACTCCTATTGTTATGGATATGGTTCATCATAATCCGGGTGAATCTTTTACAAACACATGGTTCAATGAACCTGGGAATTTAGTGCAATATGGTTTTAACGCGCAAGTAGTTAATGAATTTCAATCTGTACATACAGCCATAACATATAGCAGTTTAGACCCGAGAATATGTCCTGTCGATTCTAAAGAGCGTCTATGGATCGATTCTGTTGCCACCCGCATAGAAAACAAGATTGAAGCTATCCATAAAGCCGGATTGGAAGCATATTACTTTACTGATATTATTGTACTTCCCAAACGCCTGGTGGAAATTTATAAAAATGAAATTTGTGACGCAACAGGACGAATTGACTTCACTCGCCCCAAAACACAAGAGATACACCGAATCATGCTTCAAGAAATATTTAAACGTTTCCCGAAACTTGACGGTCTGGTTATTCGCGTAGGAGAAACTTACTTGCAAAATACTCCTTACCACACTGGTAATGGTCCCATACCCAGAAACGAAAAATCATGGGAACATAATTCTACATATAAAACCGATGGAGGAGAAAAAATACACAGTAACCTAATAAATCTGCTGAGAGAAGAAGTGTGCATACGCCAAAATAAAAAAATCTTCTATCGTACATGGGATTTCGGCTACTTCCATATCAATCCCCAATATTACCTTTCCGTAACAAACAACGTTGAACCGCACCCCAATCTATATCTATGCATAAAACATGTACAGGGGGATTATCACCGAACGTATAAATTCAACCCTACATTAGGAATAGGTAAGCACAAACAAATTGTAGAAATTGAATGTCAACGCGAATATGAAGGCAAAGGAGCATACCCGAACTATATTGCAGACGGTGTACTTAATGGATTTGAAGAATTAAAATCAGACTCCCAACCTTACTGTTTGAACCAGTTAAAATCAAATCCCAATTTTGCCGGTATTTGGACATGGTCAAGAGGAGGAGGCTGGAGAGGTCCCTATATCAAAAATGAATTATGGTGCGACATAAACGTTGCAATATTGGCCAATTGGGCAAACCAGATGTCGTTACCGGAAAAGGAATTATTCAAGAAATACGCCATAGCCAACGGATTCAAAGGAAAAGACATCGAACGTTTTCATCGTCTTTCTCTTTTGTCTGCTGACGCGATTGTCAGAGGAAGAGCTTCTTTAATTCTCCCTATCAATGTATGGTGGACGAGAGATCAATTCATCGGAGGAGAGAAAGAATTGAGACAGAATCTCAAAACTATTATAGAACAAGGACTAACTCATAAAATCATACTAGAAAAAGCCCAAAGTGTTGCTATCTGGAAAGAGATTGTAGCATTAGCCGATAAAATACAAACAGGCAATCCGGAACTAAAGCGTTACTTACAAACTTCCGCCAAGTACGGATTACTTTTATATTCAATCTATGAACAGGGTTGGATTATCATGCTCAAAGGCTACGAAGGAGATATGAACGGCCAATATGACACAAAAAATATTCGTAAAGCCATAGATAATTATGACCGTTTATGGAAAGAATACAAACTATTCGGAGAGACTCATCCGGATTGTGCCACACTTTATGAGCCTTATAGTTTTGACTTTAACAAACCTCCATTGTATCACGATTTAAAACAAGGACTAAATCCTACTGTAGATAAATACAGAATTATAGATAAACCATAAAAAAATAAGAAAATATGAAGAAGACATTTCTAACCGTGCTGTTATTCTATATTTTCACAGGAATAGCAGTAGCACAAAACCTGTCAAAAACAACAGAATACAAAATCTTATTGACAGGAGCCTCATTCGCTTCTCCGCAAAACAGTTGGTTCGAAATCGGTTGTCACGAACTGAATGCCGAAGCCATTAACCGGGCCATAGGCGGCGAAGCCATAGCCAATACAGCTAACCGAATGGCCAATGGCACCCTCTACTCCAAAAAAGAACTGGAAGATATTGATGCATTAGTCATTATGCAAGTACATAATAAAGATGTTTATGAAGAACTTCAACTGAAAGATAAATACACGGATTATGAAGTACCATTTGATCGCAGCAATTACGCGGCAGCCTATGATTATGTCATCAAACGCTACCTCACGGAATGCTATGAATTACGTAACGATACTACATCCAAATACTATAATACTCCTTATGGTAAACCTGCAATTATTGTATTATGTACACACTGGCATGATTGTCGCACCGTTTATAATGAAAGTATCAGAAAGCTCGCCGCTAAATGGGGATTTCCTTTGATTGAATTTGATAAATATATCGGATTCTCAAAAAATGTATTACATCCTGTCACTGGAAAACCTTTCAGCCAATTATATTCCACGGATATTCAGGTTACAGAAGGCATAGCTTATGGACATCATCCCATACGGGGCGAACAATCATATATGCAGCAACGAATGGCAGCCATTTTTGTAGATTTGATGACCAGAATTTTACCTATAAAGTACTAAGTATGAAAAGAACTATTATATATACCCTCTTTCTCCTATCTTTCGTTTGTCAACAGACGAATGCGACACATATTGTTCAAAATCAATATAATTCCTCATTAAGCCAATCGGAACGTATGTCTTGGTGGACACATGACAGGTTTGGTCTGTTTATCCACTGGGGACTTTACGCTATGCCTGCTCGCCACGAATGGGTAAAAAGCAGAGAAAAAATGTCCGATGAACATTACAACCGTTACAAAAACTTATTTAATCCCGATTTGTATAATCCGGAAGAATGGGCGTATATGGCAAAAGCAGCCGGAGTTAAATATATGGTTTTCACGACTAAGCATCATGATGGTTTTTGCATGTGGGACAGTAAATATACGGACTATAAAATAACCAATACACCTTATAAAAAGGATATCCTAAAGCCGTTAGTTAATGCTTTTCGTAACGAAGGCATACGTATAGGATTTTATTATTCGTTATTGGATTGGCATCATCCCGATTTCACCATTGACCGTAACCACCCCCAAATGCCACAAAACCCCGAACTCTTGAAAGAATTAAACAAGAACCGTAATATGGCAAAATACAGGGAATATATGAAAAAACAATTAACCGAATTGCTCACTGAATTTGGACAAATTGATGAACTTTTCATGGATTATACTTATGCTGAAGGAGAAAATGGAAAGAATAGTAAAGACTGGGATGCAGAAGGCATTGTTAAATTAGCACGAAAATTGCAACCACAGATTATTATAAACAACCGTCTCGGACTAACAGAGAATAACCAAGGCTGGGATTACATCACTCCAGAACAATTCATGCCACAACAGTGGCCCACAGTAAACAACCAACGAGTTCCTTGGGAAACCTGTCAAACATTCTCTGGGTCATGGGGTTACCATCGTGATGAATACAGTTGGAAAAGTGTACATCAACTAATTGTTATGTTAGCCGAAACTGTCAGTAAGGGTGGAAATCTATTACTAAACGTTGGCCCAACAGCAAGAGGTGTTTTTGACGAACGTGCTATAGAACGTTTAAACGGTCTGGCACATTGGATGCGTTTTCATAGTAGCGCCATTTATGGATGTACCGCCGCACCAACTGAATATGCTTGTCCCAACAATTGTATTCTCACATATAACCCCAATACTAATCGACTGTATATACACGTGTTAGAATGGCCATTCAAATCCTTATATCTAAAACAATATAAAGGAAAAATCAAATATGCTCAATTATTGAATGACAATTCAGAACTAAAATTTCGAACTGAAACCAAAAAAGGAAGCCATATGACCGAAAACACAGGAGCTGACGATGTTATCATCACTTTACCTGTAGAACGCCCAAATGTCGAGTTACCGGTTATAGAACTTATATTGGAGTAATCAATAGCACTGGAAAATTAATTATTACTGCATCAAGCAAACATATGCATACTTTTTTATTTTTAATGATGCATCTATAGACAAATTCGGCATGCGCCATTTATCAAATACATGATTATTGAATATGGCAACAAGCTAGTCAAGATATACAAAGGCGCAAAATATAAAGAGTATGATGGCAGTTTATCCATTCAGCATTATGCAACAATCTGATAAACGAAATTACACGAAAGACAGCTATATTGGACAACTATCTATCGAAAAATCAGTCTATCTTTGTGATATTGATAATTAAAAGTAAATATAGAATGTCATGAAAGAAACTTTGCAGATTCCTACTCCCGATACATTGGAAAACCTGATAGGTAAAGAACTTTATAATGTATGGACTTCGCTTTGCCAACTCATTGAACAGAAGTACAATATGGAACAATTATGGAATTATGGCGGAAAAGCCTGGAAGTACGAATATAAATATCGCAGAGGTGGGAAAACGCTTTGCGCCCTATATGCCAGAGAGCAGGCTTTCGGTTTCATGGTCATTTTAGGCAAAGATGAACGTGCCAAATTTGAATTACAGCGAGAAGCCTTTTCCAATGAAACACTGAAGACATATGATGAAGCGACCACTTTTCATGATGGGAAATGGATTATGTTCGAACTAAAAGATGCCAGTTTATTCAGTGATATGGAGCGACTTCTGTCTATCAAACGAAAACCGAACCGATAAATGATTGAATCAGAAATAAGCAAGAAGTATTGTCAAAGTTGCGGGATGCCTTTACGATTTGATGTGGAGAAATATCTGGGTACCAACTCTGATGGTTCGCGAAGTGACGAATATTGCTATTATTGCCTGAAAGACGGAAAATATATCGTCGATATTCCGATGTCGGAGATGATTAATATTTGGATAAAATACACCGACAAGTACAATGAATATGCAAATACCACATATTCACCGGAAGAGTTGAGGATTATACTTAACGGACGTTTACCTAAACTGAAACGATGGAAACAGAAGTTGGAAACCAGTAACATTCACCATCAGAAGATTCAGGATATTATCGTTCATATCAATAATCACTTATTCGATTCTTTGGATACAGATATGCTAAGTGACATGAGCGGACTTTCCAAATATCACTTCAGAAGGGTTTTTCAGACCGTCAGCGGAGAAAATATAGGAAGCTATATACAACGGTTACGACTTGAACATATAGCACATTTATTAGTATCTACTGACTTTACAATCAATCAAATTTTAGAGCAGACAAACTATCAGACAAAGTTTAGTCTTGCCAAAGCTTTCAAAAAGCATTTCAAAATAACGACTTCTCAATATAGGGAAGAATACAAGCCGATGCATGACGAACAGCACACGGTTATTGTCCCTGAAATTTGGTCGATTCAGCCAATGAAAATATTCTATATTGAAGTCGGTGAAAAATACAAGGATGAGCTTCGATATAAATTAATATGGAACAGGCTGATAAATTATGCCAAACAGTATAATGAAAGTAAATCGAATTACAAGTTTGTCAGTGTCAGTATGGACGACCCATCCATTACTCCTATGGATAAATGCCGCTTCTATCTCGGAGTAACGACAGATAATAACATGACACATGACTCTCAACCGGGAATCATGGAAATCCCCGGTGGCCGCTATGCAATATTCAGACATACCGGAGATTATTCTCTATTGCACAAATTCTACCGGAGAATTTACGAAGAATGGTTTCCGAAAAGCAAGTATCGTCCTCAAAGTCCCTTTAGCTTTGAGATGTATATAAATCATCCTGATTCCACTCTCAAAACGGAATTAATTACTGACATTTATATTCCGGTCGTAAAGAAATAATAAGTTATCAACACTCAAAAACAATCTATTATGGGAAAGATCTCAGAAATCATGCTATTGAAACAACCGGAACAATTCGCTTTGACAGTTGAAGTACGGACAGATATGAAGGGAATGTCGAAAGCTATCGGAGAAAATTTCATAAAGATAGACTCTTTATTTAAAGAACAGGGAGAAGTCACAACAGATATTCTCTACGTTGAATATCCTGACTTTGAAAGTTCAACTGAACAGAATATCAGAATGATTATCGGTCTTAAATCAACCAAAGAATTACAGGGCAAAGAGGGGATACAATCTATAATAATACCGGAAAGAAAAATAGTTTCCTGTCTGCATAGAGGAACTTATGCCGAGTTGGCTACCCTGTACAATGAAATGATGGAATGGATAAAGACCAATGGTTACAAGGCTTCGGGAACATCTATCGAATATTACTATACCGGTCCCGATATACCTGAAGAGGAACAAGTGACAAGAGTAGAAATGCCATTGTTGTAAAAATTTCCTTAATACTTCCTTCGACAATGAGGGCGGAGACTATTTCTTCATAGTCTCCGCCCTCATTTTTTTTCGACATTTTCTCTATTGCATATCTATAAGCGGCCACATTCTCAACAAGCCTTTTTCAGCCAAACTCTACAACACCATATTTTCGCTTCCTATTTATTCCTGTTTATCATCCATTTTTATTTCACTCCATAATACTACTTTGCAACTTGAAAGAGCAAAGTACTTTTATCAGCATCCATCCATTCCGACATCAAACGATAATATGCCGGATATTCTGCCGGAGTTATCAATTGCTTTTTCAGTTTCAAGGTACGGACAATCTCTATTTCATCTGCTGTTCTTTTCACTGTAACTTCCATGCTACCGACAGAATTCTCAATCTTTTTATCAGTCGGTAACACTATCGGTTTCATCCCATCGGTAACTTTCACAATACAAGTATAAGTTTCATCGGGTAAATATCGCAATAGCAGATTAACCGGACGAGTTGTATTCATAGTTGTTGAACGTCCTTCATAAGCAGCCCAGCCGCTCCGCGCCTGGGGCAGTTCGAATCTCCGATAACCTGCTTCCAAAGCTTTTCCGGTTTTTGCAGTCACCCGCAATGTGTCGGTTTGCGAAATCACATGGGAAACCGTTTCTAAGACTACCGGCTGGGCATCCATATTGACAACAGAAACAAAATCCTGTATATCAGCAATAGCATTATCAGTAACAAACAGTTTGCTGACAGCAGCAAGTCCTGCTGCATCCTTATTCACTGTTTTAGGAAAAACAGCTTTTATTTCAGTTTGAATACCGCTTGCTTGCTGCAAGGCAGCCAACAAAGCCGCTTTCTCCGCTTCCGTCCCATAAGCCGAGCGAATCACTTCGGCAGCCGGACGCAAACGGTATCCGGTTTGCGACAATGACAAACGGCAGTTTCCTAATCCTTGTACGTAAGCAGTGAGTTGTTTTGTTTTTTGCTCCGGACTTTGTGCGTTGGCAGTCAGTTTCTTTGCCAATTCTGAAACTTCCTTTCCGTTACTCTCGAGTTGTTGTTTAATCACTTTCAAGGCATCGGCTTTTGAAGCGTAAGTAGAAGCCACAATAGCCTGCACATTGCCTGCCGCCAAAGAAACGTCAAGCATATAAGGACGTGGTTGCACATTCTTCAATGTCCAGATCACTGTTTTTACACCACCCTCAGTTTTCACTGCCGGAGCAGTCTTTCCATTCAATAATTCATAATGCAAAGGTTTACTTTCGGGCACTGACAATGAAAGTACATATTCTTTGATTGGAGAAAGTTCTTCCACCTGCTCGCACACGTCCAGTTCGGGTAGATAGCCCGGGCGGGTAATAACAGAGTAATCCAGATAAATAGTAGCTCCCAACTCCAATCCGGTATGGACTACGACCATTTCTTTCAAACCATTATATGCCGGAGCATCGGCTGCCGCAGAGGGAAGTACTTCCACAAACGCATTTTCGGGTGTCTTTACAATATTGCCGTCTTTCTGACGGGTGTAAGATTCGTGAATCTTCAATTCCTGAAACTCCGGATTATAAATAATAAAACTTTCACCATACAGACGATTCATTGCTGCATGGGTAAATAGTGTCAGTTCCTTTTGTACACGCATCTCCTGGCTACCATCAGTATGCAAGATGTAAGTTTTGTGCAATTTCCCGAATTCGGCTTCGGATGCCGCTTTCACCGGAGCTACTATAAGCAGCAGTACTACCAGTGTAGTTATATAATAATGTATATTTTTCATTCTGCTCTACTTTTTAATCACTAAATATTCACCATATACCTTGTGGGCATTCACTGCATTACGGAAACTATCCCAGTCGGAAGCCTCATAGACACGTTTCTTCAAAGCCAGTTTGTTGTGAAGCAACACTTTGTTTCCTTGCTGCGCCAATGAGCCTTCAAAATCGGCTCCCGTACCTTGCATTGTTTCATTCTTGTTGGCATTCGCCAGTTTGTATCCTGCCGGAAGCTGGATCGTTTCATCCAGTTCGACCAGACGCGAGCATCCATCTTTGAAACCATACTTACGTTCTTTCAACGAAGTGTCGATACGCAAGTAAGAACGCACCTGGTTATAAAGGTTATTCATCACTAACGGACGGAAGAACATCTCCTTCTCTCCTTTTAATGCATAGTCAGGTATTTCATAACGGAAAGTGATTTTAATAGGTACCGCCTGATAGTCTTTAGGATTCTTGCCATAGTCTACACTCAACAATTTGGCTTTTGGAGATATGGCTAAGAGCTGTCTTTCCATTGTATTTTTCCATTCGCTCTGAAATCCGGTAGTAAAGATGCGGCGGATATTGCTGTCGCTCTGTCCTTCGGCGGTAAGAGTAAAAGTACCACGCAGAGTACCGTCCGCATCCAAGCGGTTGTCGGCTTTGATACGCATATAATGATTTTCGGGAGCTGAAACCGGAGTGATACACAAATCAGAACCTTCGGGTACACCCGGCAGATAGTTCTGCTGCTGTTCGGCACTGCTCCACAGTTCACGGCAGAAAGGAACCCAGGTAGGGTCAAGTGGCATATACGTTCCATTACTCAATTTCACCACTGCCACACAATGATTAAAATGGTCGGCAGGAATACTCTCCACACGGCTGCCCGCCATTGTCATAGCCGGATAGGCTTCGAAACCCGCCATACGCAAGAAGGAAATCAGTGTGCCTGCTATGTCTTTACAGACTCCGCAACGGTCGGTATAATTCATTTGGGTATTGTGAAGTGTGAATCCCTCTCCTTTTCCCATGGATATGCCGGAATAACGGATATTATCTGCCACCCAATGAGTCAGCACGGCAATCTTTTCCATCTCGGTTTTCTTGCCTTTTATCAGTTCGTCCACTTTTTTCTGTGCTTCGGGCAGTGGGGCAAAACTGCCATAATCTTCATTCACTTTATTGAACCACAAGGACTTGTCTTTCCATTGGGGAGTAGAAGACATCATCAGTTTGGGAGCCGCATCAAAAAGGTCTACCATATTCGGTTCTCTGACGAAAGGCATCACATTATCCATTGTAAAAGTGTACACCTTGCTATTGTCTTCATAACGCATGGATGAAGCACATTCACCCTGATAGAACTGGAATTGCAGTTCTTTTTCCATGGGGACAGCCACTTTATAAACTTTACGCACAGTGGGGACACTACTCCAAAAAGGAACAATATCGTAGAATTGTCCGCGCATAGGCGGGATAAAACGTGAATCGTCTTCATCTCCGGCTCCAAGCAGCGCATAAGTAAAACCTTTCTTAGCTATCTCATAATCCACGATATCACCGGGGTGTAAAGCACCGATTTCGAGCATAATCTGTCTCGCTCCCCAATAAATAGCCCGGGCAGGAGCGGCATAATCACAGGTTTTCTTTACATCAAGTTCATCCACCTGCCCATTGGCACGGTAAACGGTCGCACGTTTGAATTCAGCATAAGCGGTCAGAGGGTCATAATCGTATTTAATTACCCGGTTAGCTACTACCCCTTTCAGAGTTTGCACTTTAATCACTTTGCACACAGCAAACGAGCCTTGTCCGGTAGGTTGGACAGATACCAGCGTGCTATCCAGTAATGTCACGCAATCGGATGTTTCATAAGTCTTTCCCTTCGCAGTATTTTCATAAGGTTTCCAGCTTTGAGCGAATGCCGTAGCCGAAGTAAGAAGGAAACAAGCTAATGTAATTGATAGTTGTTTTCTCATGTTTTTTACTTACATTTTATTTATAAGAACAAATATAAGTAAAATCTCTGAGTATGCGAAGTTTATCTCCTATATTACTTGTTTCGTCATGAGTTATCAGGGCGTTCGTCGAATAATTCTATATCAGAGGCTATTTTGACTTACCTTTGCGGTCAGAACAAAAATAAAATAGTAATCATGGAAGAGCAAATACTTATTTTCCGCACTTCAGTAAAAAATGTACGAGATATAAAACATATCTCGGCACTTTTCACCCTGTGTCCCCAAATCTATAAATGGAACGTAGACCTTGAGAATTGGGAGAAAATATTAAGAATAGAATGTCAAGGAATTACCTCAACGGAAATTTCGAAAGCATTACGTGCAATCAACATTTATGCACAGGAGTTGGAGTGAAATAAAAAACAGATTCGTAAATACCGGAGCTTTTCTATTTTTTCCATCGGTCATTGATTCTATTGATTCCCTGACTATTTAAATATTCTTTTTTAAGAAAGGCCGTTTTCTTAGTGAGTAATGGTTCCTTTTTAATCTTATCCGGAACTAATTCGCATGTAGAGAATTCCCCTGAATCTTTCCCAAAATCTTGGGAAACTGCCAAAAGAATAGCAGAGTACAACATATTGCCGCTGTCGCGTCGGATATAGCTTCAGCCGCATATACACCTGTCACTCCCATGAAATGCGGTAATATCAATGCTAGTGGAATCAATAGAATTGCCTTACGCAACAAAGCAATAAAAATAGAAATCCGAGCCTGTCCCAATGCTACAAACATATTCTGGCAGGCACGCTGCAATCCGAAAATAGTCATGCCGCCCAAGAACACAGGCATCGTCCAACGAACAGTCTCAATCAACCTTTCATCACTTGTAAAAGCGGAAGCTACCGTTGAAGGGAACAGAATCATGAAAAGCATTAATATCAGGTTGAAAGAGAACATAGTTATCAACACAATACGGAAACAGTCTTTTACACGTTGCTTGTCACCATGTCCATAGTTATAGCTTATTATCGGAACAAATCCTTGTGCGAATCCCGTCAATGGTACACTGGCAAACTGCATCGCACTTTGCAGAATTGTCAATGCACTAATGTAGATGTCGCCGAATTCTTTCAAGCTACTATTAAGTACAAAACCAACTAAGCTCTCCGTACTAGCCATAATGAATGGAGATACTCCTAAAGCCAATATAGCAAGTATTATTTTCCTGTCCAATTTCATATAACGCTTTTCCAAAGGCAAAGAGGCACGTTTGGAAAAAAGGAAAGTCAGTACCCACGCAGCACTGCAAGCCTGTGAAAGCACCGTAGCCAGAGCCGCTCCTTTCACCCCCATATCAAACCAGAAGATGAAGATAGGGTCAAGAATTATATTCAGTAAAGCACCGATTAGAACCGAAAACATAGCAATGGCAGGACGCCCTTGCGCATTAATAAAGCTGTTCAGTCCTGTTGATATTTCTACAAATATGGTACCCAACAGATAAATGGAAAGATAATCCACTGCATATTCCAATGTATTTTCCGAAGCTCCCGTGAAAAGGAGAATGGGTTCCATAAATGTATATGCGATGAAAGAAGTAAGTAGGGTGAATATTATTAAAAGGACAAAACCATTTCCCAATATTTTGCCGGCACGCAAACGGTCCCCTTGTCCGAGTGCAATGGCAGCTAATGGCGCACCGCCACCGCCTACAATTGCTGAAAAAGAAGAAATCAGGATAATGAGGGAAGTAGTTACTCCCACACCGGCCAATGCAGCGGTTCCGATACCCGGAATATGTCCGATATATACACGGTCGACAATACTATATAGCAAATTGACGAACTGCGCAGCTACTGCTGGAAGTGCCATCTTAAAAACAAGCGGCAACATACGTTCTGTTCCCAGCCGTTCCTCGTATTTATTTATCATTCCAAATTTCTTTTTCTAAAATCGGCTGCAAAGTTACAAGAAAAAGAGGTTTGACGGTTTAAAAGGTTGGATTAATCAATATGGTAACTGATACAAATCATACAGATATTACTTTCTCATACAGTTTGAACCAATCAAGTCCATATTTACCTAATCCCAAATCTACTGTATCAATAAAATCAAATCCACATTTCTCGTACAGAGAAATGGCAGGAAGGTTCTTCTCGTAGACATCCAGGCGGACAGAACTCAATCCTAACCTTTGAGCCAATTCCAATGAATAATCCATTAGTGCACGCCCAATCCCCATTTGTAAAAAGGAAGGATGCACAACAAAAGTGCGTACCACAAAGATGTGACTATAATCTACGTCTATTTTCCATTTGATGTTCTCATAAGCCTTTTCCGGTTGATGATTCAGAATGACCGACCCCACAATTTTCCCATCACATCTTGCTACAAAAAGGCTGTTATCATTCACACCGGAAACTGCATCTTCGCGAACCGGATAGATTCCTTTTATCCATCCGGGGTAGTTAACCGTAGTTGCCAAATAATCGTTCAACTCGTCATATAGCCTTTCCAGCTCATCTATATCAGCAGAGGTTCCAAGCTCTATTATCAAATTCATATATTGTTTATTTTTGCATTAATTCTTCAATCTTCCCACCCATTATATAAGGCAAACATTCGGATATCTTTTCAAAACTCCAATCCCACCATTGCAATTCTTGCAATAAAGCAATTGTATTTGTATCAAAACGCTTCCGAATCTCTTTGGCGGGTATTCCGCCCACTATCGTATAAGGGGGAACATCTTTCGTTACCACTGCCCGCGATGCAATAATTGCTCCATTCCCGATATGTACTCCGGCCATGATAACAGCTTCATATCCTATCCAAACATCATTGCCAATCACTATGTCGCCTTTATTGTCCCAAGCTGAGGCAACCTCTTTTTTATCTAAATTCCATTCTTCAAAGAAGATAGGAAATGTATAGTTGGATAAAGAGTTCAATGTATGATTTGCACTGTTGAAAAGGAATTTAGCTCCGCAAGCAATGGAACAGAATTTTCCTATAATCAACCGGTCTTTGTTGATTGGATAATGATATAAAACGTTGTTCTTCTCAAAAAGAACCGGGTCATTCACGAAATCGTTGTATATCGTATAATCACCTACAATAATAGCAGGGTTCTTTATTACTGTATTCAGATAGATAGTCTGAAAATCATTGGTACGGGGATATATTTTCGTATTCATTGTGTAATAGCTTCTTAAATATGGTTTCCAAAATAGAATAATGAAATAACTTGCGACTTATGTGAAGTCACAAATAGTTGGGACAACAGACTTTTCCGTTGTTCACAATCCATATGGGTGAAGCTATTTACAGAGTTGCCATTTCATTGCGTCAGAAGAATAGGATTTATATCACCTGACAAAGGTACAAAATAAATTGTCAGATTCTATTTTCTGATTGGACAAACAGAAGAAATCATACCGAATTTAACCCTATCATTCAGTTGCCATACCACTTTACCGTTTGAATCAATCTCTACCAATTGGGGGTGTTTACCCTTACCGGCTTCACGGTCATGCCCTTGCCAGTTACAAATATAAAGTCCGCCTTTTTTCAAGGGGAAGAGTTGAGCTACAAAAAATAGTTGTACCCCGTCTATATCATTGGCATTTACCTGACGGATAATCTTGTTCGAGGTAGCATCCAGTTGAACGAAACAATGAGCATCCCCGCAAGCTACCAAATAGTCGCCATTCTTCAGGAAAGCAGTGGAGAAAGGAGTACCGGAGAGTTTGACAGTATTCAGCAGTTTACCGTCAGATGCAATTTCGCGCACTTCAGAAGTAGCAAATAAAGGAACGAGATAATTTCCCTTTTTATTCTTATTTATTTGACGGAACTGCGCATGGGGACGTTCGATACCTGTTTCAAACTCGGTTTTCGAAAGAATTTCCCCTTTTGGATTCACTTCTAAAATGGTAGACGGATGACCGCACCAGGCTATTAACGCATTACCGTCAGGCAATATACGTGCAGTCTGCATTTCACAACCCGCAGGAGCGGCAATGTTCCAAAGTTCCTGTCCGTCACGGGTTATCATTTTTGCTCCTTTGGAGTAAGAAAAGAGGATTTCTCCTGTTTTTGTTGCTGCCACCGAGTTACATTCCCAACCTTTTTCCAAAGGATACTCCCATACTATTTCTTTGGTTTCTTTATTTATAATGGCAATCTTGTTCCAACCGGAACCACCCAACAACAAATGTTGAGGTGACTTGCTCTGAACAATCGGTGACAGGCAAAATAGAACAAATAGCAATACAAGATTCTTTATAGTATTCTTCATCATATACATCATTACGTCCGATTAATTATTCTGTTTTTGTTTTCCCATGAAAGATAGAATTCCAAGCAATGCCACCAGGAACACCGATGCAAAAAGATAGATAAATATGCCGCCTACATGGTCGTTTTGACCATAAGAATGCATACCGCTCAAGAAATAATTCACTCCGAAGAAAGTCATCAGCACACTATAGAACGCAATCACTGAAGACAGATTGAACAGCCACAACTTGTTTCTGAACGGCATCAAATGAAGATGAGTAACAATAGCGTAAACGACCATTGTAATCAGTGCCCAAGTCTCTTTCGGATCCCATCCCCAGTAACGTCCCCATGATTCATTTGCCCAGATAGCCCCAAGGAATGTTCCTATCGTCATCAAGGCAAGTCCAATCAGTAGAGACATTTCGTTTATGATGCTCAATTCTTTTATCCGTTGTATCAATACCGGCTTTTTAAGACTCATCATCACCAAATTGACTAATCCAAGCAGGCAACTGATACCGAAGAATCCATACGCACCCACAATAACGGCTACATGAAACATGAGCCATGGTGATTTCAGAACAGGAACGAGCGGATTGATTTGCGGATCCATCCAGTTCAGTCCCGAAACAAATAAGATAGTCCCACCGAACAGTGTAGCCAAGGCAAAGGTCAGCAGACTACGCCGGACAAACAGTAATCCTGAGAAAACCGTAGCCCAGGATACATACACCATTGTTTCGTATGAATTGCTCCACGGGGCATATCCTGCGATATACCAACGCATTCCCATTCCGTACATATGGAAAAAGAAAACAGCCAGAATAGCGACACAAAGCCCCCGACCTGACAAACGTATCCAACGGATACGCTTAAATAAAGAAGCAAAAGCAGCTACCAGCAATAAGCCCCCAAAAATCAGATATCCTTTCTTACACTGGCTGAATACATCCAAACGGTTATATTTTATTTCTGCTTCCATCTTTTCGGGAGTAACACCCTCTATCTTATTCTTTGCCTGTTGATAAGTGGAAATCATACCTGCTATTTCATCCGGTTTTGTCCAGTCACCACTCTGAAAAGAAGTTTGCACTTCCTCGACATACCAGGTCAGGATACGGGAGACAAACATCGAATCTTTTCCTGAAAACGCAGACAAGTCATCGCCGGGAGCATACCATGTATGTTGCGGGTCGTCTTCTTTCGGAAAGAGATTTAATAACTGCCAGTTGAGCAACTGATGAAAGATATTGATTTGTTCATCAAACTTTATCAGTTCTTTATCGAAACGAGTCCGCGAGGCAGCCATCCTGCCATAGGCTTCTTCGAGTTTCTCCTGCAATTTATAATTCCCATCGGCATCAAATACATCCATATAGGCGCATTGAGGAGAGGGAAGATGATAGAAATCGCTCAATTCTTTTCCGGGAACGGCAATAAAAGGTACTTGCGTCCAAAGTTCCGGTATTACCAAGACACTAATCAGAAACTGGTCGGAATTTAAAGAACCGAATGTATCCGATTTATGTAATTTCCGCAGGACTTCGGATGAGAAAGTGTTGACGGGAAGTACACGTCCTTTTCCCGATTGAAGGGGCAATGCACCGAAACGGGCGGCATGTCCGGCATTTACGACATTCTTCAAAACAGTTTCTGTTGCTTCTGTTGCTTGCGTCGAAGTATCGTTAGCATGAACCGACAAAGAAGAAAGTACTGACAATATCAGGAGAACTGCACAACGTAATTCCTTCAGCCTGCGACCGAGCTGCATAAACCGCGAACGCTTGTCTACAAAGCATAAAACCAGTCCGAGCAACAGAACAGCGTATCCGGTATAAGTGATAGTACGCCCTGCCACATCACGGTTGACAGAGAGCACTGTGCCCTGTTCATCCTGGTCATAAGAAGCTTGAAAAAAGCGATAACCTTTCACATCCAACACGTTATTCATATAAACCCGCCCGGAAATGACTTCTTCGCCCATATGTACCAGCAACTCGCTTTCATAGGCGGACGGACTGGACGAACCGGGATAGCGGGTCAGCGTAAAATTCATCAGTTCTACACTAAAAGGAAGTGTATGGTAAGTCACTCCACCGGCATGACGGACGGCAAAACGGTTGCTCGTCTCTCCCTCACGCAAATGCAGAATACCTTCCTCACCGTAAAGGTGGGAAACCAATGCTCCGAGCAGAATGATAATGAAAGCGCCATGAGTAACCAACATTCCCCATTTTCTCATTCTCAGCGAATGTTGCCGGATGGCGACAGCCAACCAATTGAGCACCAGTAGAAATTGAAGAAGGAAAAACAAAGGAGAACAGTACACCATCGACCTGGCTACCTCACTTCCCTGATACTTTTCAATAAAAGTGGCGGCTGCCAAGCCAACGCCATAAACAAGCAACAATACAATCGTAGTTGTTGAGGATGATATCAGTCTTTTCAGATTTGTTTTTCCCATTTAAATACTCACTTTATCTTCAATATACTCACTTAATCCTCAATAATGACACGGAAACCGACATTGAATACGCATTGATAAGGATAGAATCCCTTACGCGAGTAGGCAGTAGAATGTTTCGGACGTTCAATATACGAACCGCCACGAACTACTTTATATTCGGAAACCTTTTTCGAATTCTCTTTATACGGATAGGGTACATAATCCGAACGCGTCCATTCGGCAACATTGCCATGCATGCAGTATAACCCGAACGGATTGGCTTCATATTTCTTTCCGCCTACCTGTACCAAGCTGCCATCATCCACATTGTCAGCCTTTGGAAGGAAGGTATAATACTTATACCACGGCGATTCGGGCGACATCGGTTGCGGATCGACTCCAATCACGGCAAACTTGTTGGTTGTCACATCGGCCAAATTACCTTTCTTACCGAAATCTGCGTTTAGATTACCAAACCAAAAGTCCTGGTCGCTACCGCCACGGCAAGCCCATTCCCATTGTGCTTCGGTTGGAAGAGTGATGTTCAATCCTGTCTTTTGACTCAATATCCTGCAATATTCCATTGCGTCATTATAACTTACCCGGATAACAGGCTGTTCCGGCTTATTGGCAGGATAGCCCGGCACTACATGGTCTTTCCATTGTTGGTCTACATAGCGACTGTCATGTTGCGGAAACACAGTGTTATACTGTTGGTTGGTCACTTCCAGTTCCCCCATCCAAAATGCTTTATCTATCTTCACTTTAGTGGTAGGATAAGCATCCGGTTCACCTTCGTAACTACCCATAACAAACTCACCCGCCGGAATACGTACAAATGTCATTTGAATGCCCGGTCCTATTTCCAACACCTTGACAGTTTCTTTTTCACCGGCTAACAGTTCCTTTACTTTATCCGCAGTAAACGGCCATCCTTTCACCTTCTGTACCTTCTCTTTCACAGGGGCGGTTTTCTCCGGCATTACCGGTTGTATTTCACCCTTATTCTTGAGTTGACCGGCATAATCGGCAATTTCCTTTTTCCAGTCCACACCGGCTCCACCGGCATATTTATCGGTCAGTTGTTTACGACGTTCTATCTGGTCGTATCCCTGATAAGGGAACGACGTCAGCACATTGGCATTGAAATATCCTTTGTCGGGGGCATTATAATCAATCCAGTTATAAATTTTCCGCCATTCCGCGTCCGTCAGTTTCACATTATAATGTCCTTTCTTCAAAAGACGAACCAGTTCACTGGTATTCGGATGATATTCATAAGGATAAAGCACTACCATATCCCCTTCACCACCCTGACGGTGTACATACGGATGAAGATTGAGGTAAGATGTTCCATATCCTTTCTTATCCTTCTTGCCGCCACGCAGGTCGAATGCTTTTCCTTCACCGTTATGACAGGCGATACAGGCACGATCCAAAATCGGCTGTACTTCCAGGTCAAAAGTAAACGAGCGGGTACCACCTTCAGGGGGAGTCAAAGCATGCGGTGCTTTTTGCGAAGCAATCACACGTTTCGGTATGACAATCTGATTTTGGTTTTCATGGCATCCTACGCAGGAGACAATCTCTCCCGGTTGCCCGGTCAGCCAACTGCGCATCCACTGCACGGCTACTCCGTCCTTATCCAAAGGCTGGATGGAGACAGGCGTATTGGCAGGGATTTTAAAGATAACCGAACCGTCTTCTTCTACCGGCACAGTTCCCAGCATACGCTTGATATCCCATCCCGACTGGATACCATGCCAGTTATGGTCGGATTGTGTCTGTACATAAGCATATTCATAAGCGTGCAAACGAAGTGACTTCACTGTTCCGCGCGGAATGCCCTTCAACCCTTCGCCTTCATAAATGTCTTGTATAAAGACGGTTGCCTGTTTGTCGTCCAACTTCACCCGGTCGGGGATGGCAGGCGGAGTCACAGTTTTGCGTATGGCTATCGGACTGATATATCCTTCACCGTCCATCTTGTGCAGGCACGTTACGTTATCGAACTTATCCACCAGATAGATTCCCCACAAATCATTCTTATCCAATTTTGCAGTGACCAGAAAGTAGGTATCGTTGAGAGGAGAAGGCTTGATAAATTGTGGCCATACACCATCTACCAACCTGTCTTTTACTTCTTCAACGATGGGGCGGTTACGGTAAGGAATCTCCTGTAACATGCCGGCTGCTCCTTTACGCGCCTTAGCCGGGTCGAACAGAATCAGACGACCGGAACGTGCCACTCCGTGATGTCCTGAAATGATGCCGACAAAAGCGGAACCATAACCGGGTAAGGGTTGCACGTCAAAAGTACTGTTGGGAAACATCGAGCCACTGCCGTACAATGCTTTTTGTTCCGTACCGTCAGGATTCATATTCATTACGATACGGGTGTAGTAGTGGGTGAGGTCTGTATATTCCCAGCGGGTATACATCACACGCCCATTATTCATTATCACCGGATTCCAGTTGGCATCCTGGTCGAATGTCAGACGGCGCAGATTTTTATTCTGTGGTGTATAGAGCACCATATTCCCTACCGGGTCACTACCATTGACACAAGGAACTCCCTGATAACCGATATTCGAATTGGCAATGATACGTCCGTCCGGCAGATAAGTACCGTCGTAAAACTCCAAATCCGGTTCAGGGTTATCAATCAGTTTCTTACAATCACCACCATCCAGTTTCACTTCAAATATATTCCAGCGATTATCAGGCATAGTTTGGGTAAACATCGCACGTTCCCCGTCCCAATGCAGTTTCAAATCGGCAATAGAGGAAGTATTGGCCGGTTTATAAACCGTACGAATCTGTACGTCTTTACGCAAATTACTTAATTCTACGATATCCGCATCAAAACCTTCCCGGCGGGCTGACTCCTGGTTGCTCCAGTTATTCGACTGCGTACCAAGGTCGGGAGCCATCGCCCGGCGATCTCTATTTCCTAATTTATAACGGACGGTCAGGACTTTGTCTCCATCCAGTAATGGATTAGCCAGTAGGATAGCACGCTTATTGGCAATCGCCTTTTCCGCATTTGCCAAAACAGCCTCATCACCACTATGGATATCACCGAATCCTTGCTTCACTTGCTGTTCCAGTTCCGTCAAAACAGGCTGATATTTTACAACGTCGAATCCTTCAAGACGCTTCATATCTTCATATGCCAATCGAATGGTTTCCATATTCAGCCATTTCAGCTCGTTCTGCAACCTATGTATACGTTGCGCTTGTTTTTCTTTTGCAGAAATATTTATTCCGGTATTCTTCTGTTGAGCCGCAGCCACAGAAGTCAGTAAAGGAAATACTAAAAACAACACTAATGTGTGATACTTGTTTTTCATGGTGGTTTGTTTCAGTCGAATCTATACTGATTCGAAATATTCAGTTTATAACGCAGCAGTCGGATGGGTGAAACGCAGTCCGGCATTATCATGGTAGTTGGCCCATTCACAGACAACAGCCCCTTCCGGCCCTGCCATCATAAAGTGAAAGGTTTCCATTTCTTTCAAGCGTAAGATATCCCCTACTTCCTGTTTTACACAATTCTTGCTTTTAATAGGGCCATGCGTGGAAGGAATTGCCGGAATATCCGGAGTAGTCTCTCCTATCTCCGAGAAGTTGTAAACCCATCCTTTCTCTACCATCCATGATTCATGCTTGGCCGGGAAGTCCGTTTTCACATGAGCATGTTCAGGAATCATCTGTCCCGGAAGTAAATAAATGGCATGGGCGAAATAGCCGTATGTCGGGTCGTTAATCCAAAAGATACCGCCCATACCCACATTCTCGAAATCTCCTAGGCCAAAGTCCGTCACCCACATATTTTCAGCCATAAATCCGGTAAAGGGAATGTTATAGTGAACAAACATTGCCTTCATTGCTTCAATTGCAGTCTCTTGCTGGAACACGCCGTTCTTATAGAAATCGGCATTAGTGTACTTTTTCAAATTAGTCATCGTTTTTATCTGTTATTATTTATATTAGTATCGTATTTATTCTATCGCTATTCCTTCTATTTCAATTAATAGCTCTTCCCTGCATACGCCGGCTTGCAGGTAGGAAACGGGAATATTCAGTCCATAGCTCTCAAGTTCCCGCCTTGCAACCTCATAATCCGACTTGTTCTTCAGGTAGACACGCAACATCACCAAACGGGCATCATTTATTAATTGGGCGATATTCTCCATCGTAATCTGCAACTGACGTTCCAAGCCGACTCCTTTCAGGCTTTCTTCTCCGCGGATAGCGGCTGTTCCTGAAATATAAACCAAACGCCGGTCATGAAAAGTCATGCTCTTGGCACGTTCAAATTTCGGAGTAGTCTTTTTCTGTCGGGCTTCTTCGAGCACTTGTCCGGAATAGGCATGGGCGGCAACCTGTAATTTATTGTCAATAGGAGTGGCGAAAGCATCAGACGTATGAAACACCGCCGCATCCACATCAATCAAAACGCCACCCTGATTCATGCCGATTCCCGTAGCGGCAGGATACCCTTTCAACCAGTCGCTCTCCGCATAGAATGCTGTACGCACATTGTTAAATGACTGGTAGTGCTGACCGGCTCCGTCATATCCGGTTATCTGTTCTATATAGTTCCATTGGCGAATAATGCTGTTGACAGGAAACGATTCCTTATCCAATACACCTCTCAACTGCCGGAAAGCCGCTACCGACTGTTGTTCCCTGTCCGTACAGGATTCATCCCCTTGAAATCCGCCCACAAAAAGGAAACGTCCCGATTCATTTTCCACCAATACATAAGGAATGTCCTCATAGCAGCGGTATGAAATCCGTTCGTCCGTATCGGGACGGTAACTATGCACTTCCAATACTAGAGATGCATCCAATACCGGTTGTGAGACATAGCTAAGTGCAGGTTCGCAATCTCCGAAGAAACGGCGTACCTTCATCTTGAAAATCTGACGCCAAGCGACATATTCTTCTTCCAAAACAGGCGTACCGAATAAAATCAGGCGTAGCACACTCTCTTTTTCGGGTAACTGCGACAATAAATCGTCTATCATGGACGAAAAATCATTTGCAGAAGCAATGTACAGGGAGTAATGTATTTTATCGCAATAATTCATAAGCCTTCTTCTTACAGGGAATTTACATATTCGGTCAACTCTTCTATCTCTTTCTTTGAAACCTTCTTGTCAACTCCATGTTTGTGGACTTCAAATACTTCCTGCATGGTAGCAGCGCGCCCGTCAAACAAATAAGGGGCAGTACGCCAACATTCCACTAATGTAGGTGTATCCCATCCTTTCTCAAATTCTATATCTTCACCAATGCGGTGCATTTTCATATCCGTATAGAATGACCCGCTATGACATTCGCCGCACTTCAACTTATCAAAGACTTTCCTCCCTGCCTTGGCTTTCTCCGACAACTCTCCGTTTATCAGATACGGACTGGGAACCGGACGCAAAGACTTCATATAAGCATCTACACATTCGGCCATTTCTTCTTCGGGTTCATAGAACTGGATATAGCGGAAACCTGCCCGCACAGCAATTTCGGCTTTGGCACGAATACCTGAAATCATATTGGGTGGTGTCACATGACTATAAAGCATGCTCTTACAATTCTTGGGATTACCTACCCCATCATTCATCAAGTCCCAGTTCATACCGTCCGTACGACCATCTCCGGGGTGACATCCGTTACAGCTTTGCCATCCTTGATAGCAATGTCCGGCATCATTAAAGTATTTCTCCCCTTTCTGCTCTTTTGTCTCGGTACGTCCCATATTCATGTTAACGGCAGTTACCGACAGCGTATTCACATCTACTATATTCAATATATCGGCAAAGTAGGTGGGAATAATCAGTTTATTACCTGAAATCAGGAGATTGCGCGGCCCGTTGCCCTGCAAAGGAATCCTTTTGCGTAGTCCATAGAGAAAGGTCAAGTCGTAGTCCAAACGACTTTTATCCTCATAACTCCTAAATTTATTCAGCATGCGGGAATGGTCGATGACACTGACTTCGTGTGTTCCGCTATGGGTTGCGTAGATATATTTCTCATCGCAGGCAATCCCCCATATACCGGCAGCCCCCCGGTCGGGCTCGTCCACCAATACAGCTCCTTCAAATTCCTGCTTTTCTACATTGATAATACTAAAGGCACTTGTATTCATCCATCCCTGCTGTAATTGCGAAGTAGGCACCATAAAACGTCCTAAATTATGAGATACATAAATATACTTGCCATCGGGGGTAATGCACATATTCTTCAAAGCGTTACTACCATTTGCCAGTTGGATGTCCTTTACTTTGGTAAAGCTCCTCATATCAATAACCGAGACACAGGCTGCCACTACATTCAGGTCTGCCCGCTGCGCAGGCAAGAAGTTTGCAACAAACATATATCGTCCGTCCTTACTGAATATGGCAGACAGGGGTTCACGCAAGACTTTCACGCTTCGCACCACTTTACGTGACGCAATATCGATCTCACTTATGGTATTGGCAAATTGGTTACATACATATATATGTTTCTTGTCCGCATCAAATACAGGATAGCAAGCTCCCGAACCGGTAGGAATCACCGCTTCCACTTGTCCCGACTTCAATGACAGCACTTCCAACCGTCCGGTTTTCTCGAAAGTGGTCACATATGCCATATCCCCATCAAGCAAAAGTCCTGTAGGAGTTTCTTTGAACGGATAGGAACGGAGCAGAGTTTTCCCGTCAGCGGCAAAAACATCCAGCCGTTTCGTTCCCTTTTGAGTCATCAATAGTTCTCCTTTTCCATTGACGGCAGTGCCCGTGGTAAAGTAAGGCGGATTTCCGGCCGTTGCGAGGGATATGCCGCAGCCGAGCAAGCAAATTAGTAAAAAATTCCTTATCATAGTATCTTGTGTTTTTAGGACGTTATCTTTTAAACTCTCCTGTATCCCAGTTCGGCAGAAATCTGTCCAGCTATCTCCTTGACAGTCTGCACGGTGCTTCGCAACTGTTCTTCCGTCAGACGGTCTTTGGGGCCTGAAATCCAAATAGAGCCACAAGGGTATCCCGTATAATTCAGGACAGGTGCACCCACGCAAATCACTCCGCTCAATTCCTCTTCGTTATCCAAAGCATATCCCTGCTGATAAACTTTTTCCAGTTCTTCCAGGTAAGCTTCCCGTGAAGTAATCGTACGGGAATTATAACGGGGGAAAGTCATATAGGAAAGATAACGGTTGCGGACGGTTACAGGCAGATAAGCCATGATGGCTTTTCCCGGTGCGGAGCAGTGCAACTCAAAAGGTTTGCCTGGCGACAATACAAAGCAGAACGCATGATGTCCCCGTGCCTGTTCGATAAAAATGCCTTTTTCGTCTCCCAATACACCGAAACAAGCTGTCTCTTTCGCCCTGTCCCTCAAATCACGCAGATGCGGCAGGACTGTTTCCAACAGATTGTGTTCATTCAGCGCACGGAAACCCAATGTCAGTAATTTCCGGGTTAACTTATAACGCTTTGTATCTTCACTAAAAGAAAGATAATCCAGACGTACCAATGTATTCAGGATGCGGTAGGCGGTAGTCTGCGATATATCAAGCGCCTGCTTGATTTCCTGCAATGTCTCCCCTTCCGACCGTGAAGAAAGATATTCAATCACTGCAATGCCTTTTTCCAAATTAGGCACTTTATAATTATCGTCTGCTTTTTCCAGACTTTGCTCTGTATTTTCCATATTTGGCAACATGTTTTCCATATTTGAAATATCATTCCAGCTTTTGATTAAAAATAGGGATGCTGCTCTTAAATGGAACTACAGATGTGCAAAAAGAAGTTAAGTATGCTGCATAACATATTTAAGAGACTAAATATGTATCCCATATTGATGCTTCACTTCGGCCATCACAAAGGTACTTTCCAACGACCCCAAACTATCAATCGTGCCTAATACATTCAGAATAAACTCCTGATAATATTTCATATTAGGAGCATGAATCTTCAATAAGTAATCATAACTGCCCGATATGTTATAGCATTCGGTCACTTCAGGAATATCCTGTATGATTCGGGTAAATTCAGCAGCAATATCCCGATTCAGCCGTCTGAGCTTCACACTACAAAACACCACAAATCCCTGATTCAGTTTTTCCGCATCGAGTACGGCGATATACTTCTTTATATAACCGCCACTCTCAAGCCGTTTGAGCCGTTCGAATACAGGGGTTGATGACAAACTCACCCGCGCAGCCAGCTCTTTGGTAGTCAGGCGGGCATTCTCTTGCAAAGTACGGAGTATTTGCAAATCCACTTTATCCAGTTTCTCTAATGTACTCATAGAATAATATTCTTCTAAAAGGTGAATTTAAAGAATGAAGCAAATCATCCATTCTATATAGAAGCACAAAAATAGCATTATTTTCTATATTTTCATCATATATTGTTCGATAACTCCACACACTCTAACTTTGCAAGAAAATAAAGAAAGAATATTAAACCTCAAAAAACATACGATTATGGCAACAAAGAATTTACACTTCGAGACTTTACAGGTACATGTAGGACAAGAACAGGCAGACCCGGCAACAGATGCCCGTGCAGTACCTATCTATCAGACTACTTCTTATGTATTCCACAATTCGGCTCACGCAGCCGCACGTTTCGGCCTGCAAGACCCTGGAAATATCTACGGTCGTCTGACTAACTCTACACAGGGAGTTTTTGAACAACGCGTAGCCGCCCTTGAAGGTGGAGTAGCCGGACTGGCCGTTGCTTCCGGTGCTGCCGCCATCACTTATGCGTTCGAGAATATCACTCGTGCAGGCGACCATATCGTAGCAGCCAAAACCATCTACGGTGGAAGTTATAATCTGCTGGCACATACGCTGCCCAGTTATGGTATCACAACTACTTTCGTTGACCCAAGCGATTTATCCAACTTCGAGAAAGCGATTCAGGAGAATACAAAAGCGATATTTATTGAGACACTGGGTAATCCGAATTCCAATATCATAGATATAGAAGCCGTAGCCGAAATTGCCCACCGTCACAAGATTCCTTTGATTATCGACAATACATTCGGTACTCCGTATTTAATCCGTCCCATCGAGTATGGAGCAGATATCGTGGTACATTCAGCAACTAAATTCATTGGTGGGCACGGGTCGTCACTGGGTGGAGTGATCGTTGATTCCGGCAAGTTCGACTGGGTAGCTTCCGGCAAGTTTCCACAACTTACCGAACCAGACCCTTCCTATCATGGTGTACGCTTTGTCGACGCTGCCGGTGCAGCCGCTTACGCTATCCGTATCCGTGCTATTCTCTTGCGTGATACCGGAGCAACTATCAGTCCGTTCAACGCTTTCATCCTGTTGCAAGGACTTGAAACTCTTTCATTACGTGTAGAACGCCATGTGGAAAACGCATTGAAAGTTGTGAATTTCTTAAACAATCATCCGAAGGTGAAGAAAGTGAATCATCCGTCATTGCCCAGTCACCCCGACCATGCCTTGTATCAGCGTTATTTCCCGAACGGTGCAAGCTCCATCTTTACTTTCGAAGTGAAAGGCGGACAGGAAGAGGCACATCGTTTTATCGACAGTCTGGAGATATTCTCACTGCTTGCCAATGTTGCCGATGTAAAATCGCTCGTAATTCATCCTGCAAGCACTACCCACTCACAACTTAACGCACAGGAACTTGTCGAACAGGAAATCTATCCGGGCACAGTCCGCCTGTCCATCGGAACGGAGCATATTGATGATTTGATTGCCGACCTGGAACAGGCACTTGCCAAAATCTAAGATACAGCGGTTTATGTATGAACTTTCCGTCACTGTGGAACGTTATAACAATATAACATTAAAACATTGCAGTTATGGAAAAATATTTAATACACAGCAACGAACTGCATCTGATAGACGCAGAGAAAATCCATCAGGCCGTGGAAAAGATGGTGGAGTCACTCGATTTAGCCGCAGGTTCTACTACCAATTTCGACCTCTATCAGGTTGTAGAAGACTACTTTAAAGACCTTGAGAAGAGAAGGAAAATTAACCACGTACTGGGAATCAAAGAGGATAGATACGAATTGGTCGAAGACTTCGGCATCAAATAAGAGAAATTTCATTCATCACACCAGACAAGTTCTTTATAATAAAAAGGAGAGAGCCCCATTTTCAGTGAAGCTCTCTCCTTTTTATTATAGACTATTTTATTATATATTTTACAATAATCAGTTCCCTTGATGTACGGTAAGTTGCGGGAACGGGAAATTGATTCCTTTTTCATTAAAGGTTTCGTAGATAGCCTTGTTAATATCAAAATATACTCCCCAATAGTCGCCACTGTTCACCCATACACGGGCTATGACATTCACACTGCTGGCATCCAACGCATGAAGGGCGATAAACGGAGCGGGATCGTTCAGGATACGTGAATCGGCAGCCAGTATGTCACGGACAATTTGCTGCACTTTATTATAATCTTCACCGTAGTCGATACCGACAATCCATTCCACACGACGGGTAGTCTGCGTGTTATAGTTGGTCACTACTCCGCTGCTCATTGCGCCATTTGGAATATAAATCACCTTATTGTCTCCCGTAGCCAGGATAGTATGGAAGATCTGAATTTCCTTCACTGTCCCCGAAACGCCCTGGCTTTCAATCCAGTCACCAACTTTGTAAGGTTTGAACAGCAGCACGATCAGTCCACCGGCAAAATTCTGCAAGTTACCGGACAGCGCCATACCGACAGCCACACCGGCAGATGCCAACAGAGCCGCGAAGGAAGTAGTTTCGACACCCAGCGCACCGACTACTGAAATGATTAACAGAATAGTCAATGTTATATTTACAAGACTTTTGACAAAGGTCTTAATACTTATATCGACTTTCCGCCTGTCCAGAAGACGTCTGATAAATTTGTTAAGCATTGAAATAAGGAAACGTCCTACGATAAAGACGATTACCGCTATCAAGATACGTTCTCCGGCACGGATACCGAAGTCGACTAATTGTTGGGTTATTAACGAGAGTTTGTCCAAGCCTTCAGCATTAGCTATGGCTTGTTCCATCAATTTATCTGCGGCCACTTGCACGGAATCCGCCGCTTGTGTTGCCTGAAGTAATAGTAGCATAATTTAGAAATGTATTAAAATGAATAAATCGTTGTTTCTCTATTTCAACAAATTACAAAGTTATATTGTTTTTAGCAAATCTAAAAGTTTTTTTGTTTTACTCCTGCAAAAGCCGTATTTTTGCAACCGATTCACTGGTAGGGGTGCCTTAACATGACGGGCTGAGAACATACCCATAG